>Ga0315338_1000229_pt1 | contig 189555 bp, 154 predicted proteins | sample ASW8metaG_FD_204518 | JGI IMG/M metagenome (GOLD analysis project Ga0315338, IMG submission 204518) | Ammonia-oxidizing marine archaeal communities from Monterey Bay, California, United States - ASW #8 | ecosystem: Environmental > Aquatic > Marine > Coastal | place: USA: California | collected...
CTCATGTATTTCGGTCCGGGGATTATCTTGATGATGACTGGGATCGGCACCAGCCATCTGGTAACGGCGCCAACAGCCGGCGGTCGTTTCGAGTACACACTGCTTTGGTGTATCCCCATCGCCTATGTCTTCAAATACTACGGTTTTGAGATGGCGTTTCGCTTTACCAACGCCACCGGAAGCAGCATCGTCGAAGCATACGCAACCTCTTGGAAGAAATGGCCACTTTGGTACGTGATGAGCACAACGCTGTTGCAGTGTGCCATTGGGCAGGCAGGCCGATTGATCGCCGCGGCAGCTGTGCTCTACTACTTGTTCACGGTTTGGGCTGGGTTTGCTATCCCCACATGGGTGTATGGACTGATTCTGGCAGTCGTTTCTGTCGCCATCATCCTCCGAGGCAGTTACCGTGCTGTGGAAACCTCTGCCAAAGCCGCAGCAGGTATCCTTGTCATCTCGACGCTAGCGGTTTACCTCGTAAGGCCAGCGCCACCATCGGAGTTTGTCCACTTCTTTATCATCGAGACGCCGGCCGGCTCATGGCTAATTATTGCTGCGTTCCTAGGCCTCCTGCCTACGGGGATGGACGTATCGCTGCAGGCATCGGAGTGGGGCAAGGCCAAGCGCGTCGGCATGAGCAGGATACGAGGGCAGCTTGAAATCCTTGGCCTAGCAAAGCAATTTGACCCGTTTGCTCCGCGCAAGGAAGACCTGACTGTCAACACAGCCGCGATTCCGGAACACGCTCGCCGCTACGCTAGCCACTGGTTCCGTATCGGGCTGTGGGACTTCCGCTTCGGGCATGTCGTGTCCGGTATTCTGGCCGTAATTTTCCTGGTCCTGTCCGCAATGTGGCTTTATCCAAATGAAGTCCAAGGCGTTAACGTAATGGGCGAGATTGCGCAGATCTTTACTCGCAGCGTTGGTCCTTGGATGATGGTCGTTTTCTTGGTCGGTGGTTTCGCAGCAACCTTCTCGACCGCTTTCAACTACTTCGATGGCTGGCCACGGATCGTGGGAGCTTGCTCGCGCAACCTGTTCCGTGGCACAGCATCATTGCCGGGCACAGCGCAATCTCAGCTGACTTCTGCTCACCGCAAAACCTGGTATTCGGAATACAACATCTATCGGATGACGATGGTGTATTCGCTAATTGCCTCGGTGCTTATCATCTACGGATATGAGCGCCCAGTAGAGCTCGTCTTGCTAGCCTCGGCGCTGGCCTTCTTCGTTGCGCCAGTGATTTTCTTTCTGAATCTCTACTATTGCCTGACGATCATTCCTAAGGAAGACAAACTCTTCTACCCCTCGGCTTTCGCCCGCTGGTTCAGCTACCTCAGCCTGACGATCTTCACGGGGTTGAGCGGCATTTTGATCTGGTATCGAGTAATCAACCCGTTCTTGCAGTTAATCACTCAAGGATGACTTGCCAGGGTTATCCGGTGGGATTGCTTTGGCGCTTGATAACACCACCTCCCAAGAAACCACCGTCAACTGGCATCACCACGCCGCTGATATAACTAGCTTCCTCGCTTACCAAAAAAACCGCCGTCGCGGCGACCTCCTCTGGGGTGCCATATCGGCTGATCGGAATGCGTGAGCAGTAAGCCTCCCGAGTCTCCGCATCGTGCATCTTCGATACTAGTTCAGTCTCGATCGCACCGGGCGCTAGCGCATTAACCGTGACCCCGAGCTCCGCAAGTTCTACTGCCAATACCCGGGTAATCGCGCTCACTCCTCCCTTTGAAGCACCGTAAGCGGTACGGCCAGTACCCCCACGTTCCCCAGCAGCGGAGCTCATCAACACGATTCGACCATAACGCTGCCTGGCCATGATCTTTGCCGCCCCTTGCGCACAAAGGAAGGTGCCGGTCAGGTTGACCGAAATGATCCGGTTCCATTCCTCGATGGTTGTCTCCATGATGGTTCGTTCAATACCAATGCCTGCACAGTGCACAATGCCATCGAGGGTTTCAAAATTCTCCAGGATTTCAGCATACATCCGATCCACAGCTTCTAGATCCGAGATGTCCGCCCAAATAGCCTTTGCTTTTGCGCCGATTTGCTCCAGTTGCTCAACGGTTCGATCTGCCGTTTCCTGGTTCCGGTCCACCACGATAAGGCTCCCACCTTGTTGGCCGAGGGCAAGTGCCGTCGCTTTGCCAATACCACTACCCGCGCCGGTGACCAAAATGTTTCTGTCCGTAAAAGAGAACATGTGCTATCTCTCCTTCCTTACTAATACTTACAGCAGCATCGGACACAATTTATATACACTCCATGCTCCAGCAATATCCGGAATTTAATTGAGTGTCAGCACAATTTTGCCGAAGTGATCGCTTCGTTCCATGATCTCGTGCGCTTCCGCAACTCTGTCGAGGGGGAAAACTTCATGGACCAATGGCACGATCGTACGATCCGTCAATAGAGGCAGCACAGCTGTCGCAAACGCACCTGTGATTCGACTCTTCTCTTCGACAGACCGCGCCCGGAGCACCGACCCTATAATGCGCTGGCGCTTAACCATCATCACTGCGAGGTTAAGCTCGGCCTTGGAACCACCCATGAGTCCAATGATCACGAGGCTGCCCTCGATCGCCAAGGATTTCATGTTGGATGCGAGGTAGTCGCCACCTATGTGATCAAGAATGAGGTCGACACCCTTTTGGTCGGTAAATTCCCGAACAATTTCCCCAAAGTCTCCACTGGTGTAGTCAATTACGAAATCTGCTCCGAGTTCTTTGACCCGCGTTAATTTGCCCGGCGACGCTGTGACAAGGATCTTTGCGTTCGGTGTCAGGGAGGTACAAAGCTGAATCGCTGCAGTGTTTACTCCCCCACCGCCACCGTGCAGCAGCCCTGTTTGACCGTCCTCGAAGCCACCGATCATGAAGATGTTGAGGAACGCCGTGATGTAAGTTTCACAAACACAAGCAGCCTCTTCGAAGTTCATGGTCTTCGGAACTGGAATCAGGTGGCCAGCATAGGCCGCAGCGTATTCCGAGTAGCCACCTCCGCCCACCAGGCTCATCACTCGGTCGCCAACGTACCAACCCTCGACCTGTGAGCCAAGCTCCTCAATTGTCCCGGCGACTTCAAGCCCAAGTATTTCCGATTCGCCCGGTGGCGGCGGATAATTACCTTGCCGCTGGTTGATGTCAGCCCGATTAACAGAACTTGCGGCAACCTTGATGAGAACTTGCCCGGAGCGAATAACCGGTCGTTTCGCTTCGCCTATACGTAAGACTTCGGCTCCACCGGTTCCATCTAATAATACCGCCCTCACGATGAAACCTCCGACGGGGAAGTGACGGCATAATCCCGTCCCCGGCGGCACGCCTCACAGAGACTTTCTGTAAGAGTCACTGTGGTATGCGGTTAGAAGCCAAACGCTGATCGACATGCATCACGATTTCGTCAACGACACTTGACTGGCAACCCTGCTGCTGCGCGATCTGCTGAACAAGGCAGTCGACCCGCTCGATGTGCTTGGCACCGCCGAACAAAGCTCTCGCCGCTGAAGATGGTTTGCTGAGTCCCTCAGCAGCGCGGGCGTATTTCTCGAAAGGAACCTTGTCTTCATCGGTAGCACCAAGTTGTGCACACAACTGCCAGGTCCAGTTGTAGATCTCCTCAGAAGCCTCAACATTTCCGTGCACTGCTTCACGAATCGAGATCATGTCCGTGCTACCGATACAACGATAGTTTCCGGCAACCAACATAGGCCACTTTGCTAGCGGTACGAAAATGGACTCGTGTACCCGTAGCTTGACCGGTATTTCTATTTCACCGCCTCCCGGATCAAATCGCGCGCCCTGGATGTCAGCCTCAAGATTCGAAAGCATCATTGTGTGTGTGTCAGCTTCGAAACGTGCAGTCTTAAAGTTGGTCGGCAAACCTACTTGAAGGACATTTTTCGGTTCATCCGGCAGACGGTACGCCTGAGGATCAGGGCTCGCCAGCGTTACCAGCCCGGGGTCGAAACCCTCCCATACTGTGGGGTCGGTGAAGCACCGTGCTAACGGGCCAGTCGAAAGCCCCACGATCCGCTCAAGGTAAGACAACGGTGGCATGTTCATGATCGCCAGGCTTGGCACACACGCCGCCGCCACGCGATCCATTAGTTCACGAACACCGCCGGCACCATACTGGGCTTCCTGCATTCCTAGTACAACTAGGTCGAAAGCGGCTGGATCGACGGTCTCCGGTATGCTGGCCGAAAGCTCGCCAGCGAGTCCCTGAGAGCGTATTTCAACCGAAGTGTCCCGGCCTCGAATCGGGAAGCGGACAACCGTACCTTCACGGCTAATCAACTCTGCCGTGGGAGGAGTGCATACCAGTGTCACCGAATGGCCGGCCAGCAGGAGCTTCGTACCGAACAACGAGCCGTAGGAGGCTCCCAAAATGAGAACGTTATACTTCACGTTTCATCCTTGAGAACATCCACCACCGTCGGGTCGTGCACATATTAGATTGCACCCTGTTCACGTGCAGCGTCGATTTCCTGGTCGTCAAGACCAATAATTGTTTTGAGAATTTCTTCAGTGTGCTCACCCAGGAGCGGCGCGCGCTCAACGTCAGCTGGTGAATCCGACAGCTTGATGGGATTGCCAACCGTCAAATACTTGCCGCGTTCCGGATGGTCGACTTCAACGACCGTCTCGGTAGCACGCAACCCCTGTTCCTCTGCCAGTTCCTTCATCGACAAAATCGGGCCACACGGGACGTTCAAAGGATTGAGAGTGTCCATGACCTCCATTTTGTCTTTGGTCATAGTCCATTTCTCGATCTCACCGTACACTTCCATCAGCCGCGGCAGACGTGCATCAGGCGTGTTGAAATCAGGGTCTTCCAGCCAATCTTCGTGGCCGATAACTCTGGCGAGCGCTTCGAACGCCATCGCCTGGAGGATGACGTAAATGTAGGCGTCTGGATCGGTCTCCCAACCTTTACACTTCACGATCCAGCCCGGGTGGCCACCCCCCGAAGCGTTGCCAGCACGCGGCACTGCTTCCCCAAACTCTCCGTTAGGATACTGCGGGTATTCCTTTAATGGACCATGGGCGAGTCGTTGCTGATCGCGCAACTTTACCCGGCAGAGGTTTAACACCGCGTCCTGCATAGCGCATACGACACGCTGACCCTTCCCGCTTTTTTCACGGTGGAATAAGGCTGCCAAGATACCAGCCACCAGGTGCATTCCGGTTCCCGAGTCACCAATCTGGGCACCAGTCACCATAGGGAAGCCCTCCAGTTCCCCCGTTGTCGATGCGGCCCCACCGGTACACTGGGCAACATTCTCGTACACCTTGCAGTCCTCATAGGGGCCTGGACCGAAACCTTTGATAGACGCATAGATCATACGCGGGTTGATTTCCTGGATTTTCTCCCATGAAAAACCCATCCGGTCTATGGCGCCAGGAGCAAAGTTTTCCACCATCACGTCACATTCCTCGATCAACTTGGCAAAGATCTTGTTACCCACCTCAGTCTTAGGATTGAGCGTAATGCTGCGTTTGTTGGCATTCAGCATTGTGAAATACAGGCTGTCCACATCCGGAATGTCGCGTAACTGGCTGCGCGTCGCGTCCCCGGCGCCAGGCCGCTCGATTTTGATGACATCGGCACCGAACCACGCGAGAATTTGCGTGCACGTCGGTCCCGACTGGACATGCGTCATGTCGAGAATGCGGACACCTTTCAGGGCTTTTCCCATCTTCCCTCTCGTATTTGACAGATATTGAGGATCTTATTGAAATGAAATCGAAGCGTGACGTCCGGCGGCGTCACCGTCAACCCAGGCGATGAATGCTGATTCGTGCCACACCGTATTCCAGCAAATAAACGAGTATCATCCCATCCGAGCAAACCAATGGTGATGTTGTGGCAGACACCAAACTCAGCGAATCCTTGAAAACCTCGCCCGTAACAGTGGAGCACGATTCCGGCCTGGTTGTACTTGGAAATCGATGCCGAAAATGCACTCTAGTCAATTTGCTCGACAACCTTACTCCAGTCCACACCCCACAGGAGAATTAACCATGCATCGAACTCACTTTATCTCGACGTTTCTTATCGTCGCAGCAGTTCTTAGCATCGCTTCATTCGCCCCGGCGTTTGGGATGGCACAAGTCCAGGAGGCCCCGAATCGGCCTGCTGGAGAGGGAGAAGGTCCATTCGAACGGTTGATCCTGCGCGGCGCAACTCTCATCGACGGCACCGGGGCTCCCCCGTTCGGGCCAGTCGATATCGTTGTTGAAGATGACCGCATTGTGAACATCGTCAGCGTAGGTGCCCCCGATGTAGCAATCAATCCAAACCGGCGGCCGGAAGTACTCCCTGGTGATCGTGTGCTCGACTTGGAGGGGCATTTTGTCCTGCCTGGATTCATCGACCTGCACGGCCACCTCGGGGGTAGGGAGCAAGGCACACCGGCGGAGTATGTGTTGAAGCTGTGGATGGGTCACGGCATAACGACCAGCGCGGATCCGGGCAGTGGCAACGGTATTGGCTGGATGCTCGAGCACAGGCGGCGCTCGGAAGCCAATGAGATCACATCGCCACGCCTACTACCTTCGGCAACATTCGGCCAGGGATGGGACGAGCCCATTTTTACGCCACAGCAAGCACGCGACTGGGTCAACGAAATTGCCGACATCAACGCCCATGGCATCAAGTTCTTCGGCCTTCGCCCCGACATCATGAAAGCAGCACTTGAGCAAGCCGAAGAGCGTGATCTTTACACCACGATGCACCACGCACAGTTGAACGTTGCGTGGATGGACGTTCTCGATTCAGCGCGGCTCGGGCTGACTTCTATGCAGCACTGGTACGGACTGCCAGAGGCTTTGTTCACTGATAGGCAGTTACAAAACTACCCGCTCGACTACAACTACAATGATGAGCAAGATCGGTTTTCAGAGGCTGGCCGCCTTTGGAAGCAAGCAGCGGCGCCATACTCGGACCATTGGAACGCCGTGATGGAAGAACTCCTTGAGATCGACTTCACCATGGTGCCGACATTCCACGCCTACGAGACGACACGAGACTTCATGCGTATGGCGCGCGCCGAGTGGCATGAAGAGCATACGCTTCCCTCTTTGTGGCGTTTCTACGAGCCTAACCGCATTGCTCACGCTTCATATTGGTTTTACTGGGGGACTGAAGAAGAGGTCGCATGGAAGGAAAATTATCGCCTCTGGATGACCTTCATCAACGAGTACAAAAATCGTGGGGGCCGCGTGGCGGTGGGCACCGATTCAGGCTATTCATACAATCTCTATGGATTCTCTTTCGTCCGTGAAATGGAGCTTCTACGAGAGTCTGGATTCCACCCGCTCGAGGTGATTCAGTCGGCTACGCTTAAAGGCGCCGAGGCGCTTGGGGTCGCCGATCAAGTTGGAACCGTTGAGGTGGGGAAGATGGCAGACTTCGTCATCGTCGACGAGAATCCTCTCGAGAACCTTAAAGTGCTTTATGGCATCGGTGCGGTGAAGCTAACTCTTGATAACGAGGTCGTCCGGGTCGGCGGTATTAAGTACACCATCAAGGACGGCATCATCTTCGACGCGCAGCGGCTACTCGGCGACGTCCGTGCGATCGTGCGAGCAGCCAAAGATCGTGAGGGTTTCGAGATCACACAGCCAGGACGGGGACCGTTCCGCTGACCTGAAACCTCTGGCATGGCCTGTAAATTCTCATTCAAGATGCTCCTGGCTTTAGGATGACACCACGGTTATGAGCTCCGTCCATTCTCACAACTGATGGTTCGTCGAGGCGCAGGTGTCGTGTGTAGGTTTTCTCGTTGACGGCCAATTGTTGGGCAAGCCAATCCCAGTCCGCGAATCCGTCGTCGATTTCGGGGTTGGCAGTAAAATAACCAATGTTGTTGGCGACTAGGTTCTGGAAGAAGTGAGTGCCCTGCGATGGTTGCACCTTGAAATCGCGGAAACCTGCTTCAACGATGACCTTGGCCCCTGAGATCTGTTCCCAGGTTACCGGAATGCCAAGCAACGGATCAGCGGAACCCCAGCGACCAACGCCGATAAGGAGGTACGGTGTTCCTTCTTTGACAAGTTGAGCGTTGAATTGCGCTATTTCCTCCACCGCAACGTGCGATTGGTCCCGCTTATAGCGATTGAAATCCACAACCACGATGTCGTACAGATCGTCGACCACACCGTTCCCTAGCACGCTGGAACTTCGACAAAGAGTGTCGGCCAAAGCGATCTCTTCAATTTTCACTCGGACCCCGTCAAGCGGGACGGCCACCGGTCGCAATTGCAAAAATCCGAATTCCTGAGGTTTACCTGATGAAGTCGAAAGATTGACAGCAAATTCGATCTCCACGTGGCCACCAGCCGCATCAACGCTCACATCGAGAAGCTCCGAAAGAATCTCTGCTAACGGAAACATGTCTCGCTTAAGAACCGGCGCAAAGTTGACTAGGCGCACACCGGGGCGCGAGACCCCATCGTAGATGGCATCGTTTTCAGGTGAATAGGTAGAGCCAACAGCTGCTAGCGTGCCGTCTTTCTCCGCCACCGCCAGATCATAGCGGCCGAGTTGAACCTCTTGGCCGATCACCTCGGCGCTCACCGCACCCTCTTCCGATTTAAGGTTGATCGCATAAAATTGGCGTTGTGAATTGTTCAAGGTGTCCTTAACTGAAGACATCTGCACGAGCCTTTCAGGGTGACGCGGAGAGAACCGCAAGCAATCCTCGCCCTCGACCACCGCCGGACCCAAGCCGAGCGCAACTGCTGCGAGCCCGTCTTCGACCTTGATCGGATCGATCGGGTAATAGTTCTGAGACAGCGCCACACCAGCCATTTCAGGGTAGAAACGCTTTTCGTGTTCGGCACCCACGACACGCTGCAAGACAACTCCCATCTTCTCTTCCTCAAGTCGATACGAAGTTGCCCTCAGGTGCCGCTTGGTGACCTGCGAGAAAGTTGAGGCGTAGACTCGTTTAATGGCCCGCAATAACTCATTGAGCCTCACTTCAAGGTCGGGGTTGTTGTTCGGGACCATAAGCGTTTCGTATATCCCAGCGAACGGCTGATAACGAGAGTCCTCTAATAAGCTCGAAGAGCGAACAGCAAGCGGGTAGTAACAAAGGTCAAGAAACTCCCAGAGCGAAGAACGAATATCAGTCCGAAGATTAGCGGCGAGGAACCGTTTAACGATCTGATCATCGTCGTTAGAGGTGATCGCAAACTCGCGGAGGTCATTATCATCAAGGAAGTCGTCGAAAACCTGTGTGCCGATGACCAACGTCGGGGGCACCGCGATATTGACGGTTGGGAAGCGTGTCGACAGATCGAGTTCAGTCAGCAGAAGGTTGGCAAGGGCAAGACCGCGAGCCTTGCCACCCAGAGAGCCAGCACCGAGTCGCGCGAAACCTCGGTCGGGGTCAAAACGCTCCGGGCTGAAATCTGTAACCACCGCACGCCGCCTTACCTCACGGTGCGTACGGATCGCTTCTATCAAGTTTTCGCGGAGATCTTTATCGCTTTTGAAGTCGGAAAGTTTTTTCGGCCGCAGCTGATGAGCAATAGAAAATTCGGTGTGCGCCTTAAGCCACACTGAGAAGTGATTGTGAGCGGCATGGTGCGCAACACTCTCAGCTGGCACGAGACGCAGCTCTTTTTCGAGCGACTTGAGGTCGCGAGCACGCCCAACTTCTTCGCCATTGGGCATACGAAAGATAAAGTCCCCAAAGCCAAAATTCTCGAGCATGAATGCTCTCAACTCAGTCAACAGCGTGGGCGACCCCTTTCGCAGAAAAGCACGCCCAGCTTGCCGCGCCAGTTCTTCATTTTCCTGCTTGCCAGACTGCAGCACCACAGGCACATCGGGCATTAACTCCCTTACACGCGCCGCAAACTGGATACCGGCATCCAGGCACTTCTGGCCATCTTTGGGAAACTCAACGTCTGAGACGATACCGAGGACGTTCTCCTGGTAGGTCGAGAAGTAATCCCATGCATCTTCATAGTTGTCACACAACAAAATCTTTGGACGAGCTTTGCTACGCAGTAGCTTATGTGCCAAGTTGACGCCCTCTGGAACAAGACTGCGAGTGTGTTGCATTACCTCTGTGTATATCGAGGGCAGAAATGATGAGTAGTAGCGAATGTTGTCCTCAATGACAATGATTGTCTGTACGCCCAGCACATCTACATCGTGTGCCACATTCATGCGGTCTTCGATGTATTTGACGATGGCAAAAAGTATGTGAATGTCCCCCTGGAATAAGAATGTCCGCTCGATGTAGGTGAGGTCTTGGTGGCGGACGAAACCGTGAAGCTCACGGGGATGATAGGCAAGCACGATTACCGGAATCTTCATCCCAGCTTCGTGGACCCGCCGGGCAAGTTCTCCGGCGTTCATGTTTCCAACCTGGGTGGCACTGATGATTAGATCGTAGTCACCAAGCTTCTCGCCCAGTTTCAACGCCTCGCTACCTGTCGATACCCTCGTCAGGTCGGGAACGTTGTACAAGTCAGGACCAGGGAAATTGCCGAGGACAAGTTCGTTGACCAACCGGTCTTCTGACAGAGTGAACGAATCGTAAAGACTTGAGACCAACAGAACCTTGTTGACCCGCCACAACATTAGGTCCTGAAAACTACCTGGGTAACTACGTCGCTGCGTCTTTTCCATCACCCTGTACTGTCCGCCGGAGGCTCAGGCGAGCGCAAGCGGATCAGTGCTCACTACTGCAATTTCTTGATTCTACAGACAAGGAAACTTAGCGAACATAAACCAAGAAAAACAATAAAATGGGGCGGTCCAAGGACCGCCCCTAGAGCTTTGCAATTACCAGCAGAGCCTAATAAATCTTGGAACGTCTAAATCGCTAAACGATACCCTGGTCCATCATCGAATCGGCGACTTTTATAAAGCCGGCGATGTTTGCACCGTTGACGTAATTGCCCGGGGAACCGTACTCCTCAGCGGTTTCCTTGGCCGCGGTATGGATCGATTTCATAATGCCATGAAGCCTGGCGTCAACTTCCTCGCGAGTCCAGCTCATGCGCAGGCTGTTCTGCGACATCTCAAGCCCAGAAGTCGCGACACCACCTGCGTTCGCTGCCTTACCGGGGCCATAAAGAATGCCAGCATCAATGAATAAGTTGACGCCCTCGATGACCGTCGGCATGTTGGCACCCTCGGAAACAACATAGACGCCATTCTCGAGCAAGTTCGCAGCATCCTTCGCGTTGATCTCATTCTGTGTCGCGCTAGGGAACGCACAGTCAGCATTATGGTCCCAGATGGCATTGTGGTCAGCGTTAGGATCGATCTCTGTGTACACGGCACTGCTGTATTTTTCTGCGTACTCTTTGATCCGGCCACGGCGTACGTTCTTCAGATCCATAACGAAGGCTAGCTTGTCACGATCGATACCTTCTTCGTCGTAGATGTAACCTCCAGAATCTGACAAGGTGACTGGCTTACCTCCCAAATCCAGGAGTTTTTCGCACGTGTACTGCGCCACATTGCCACTCCCTGACACAAGACAGGTCTTGCCCTCAAGGTTCTCGCTGCGAGTAGTGAGCATCTCGGCAGCAAAATATACGGCACCGTAGCCTGTAGCCTCCGGACGAATCAGTGAGCCTCCCCAGTTGAGGGCCTTGCCCGTGAGTACGCCGGTAAATTCGTTGCGTAGCCTCTTGTACTGGCCAAAAAGGAAACCGATCTCGCGGCCACCAACACCGATATCACCAGCTGGAACGTCTGTGTCGGGGCCGATATGACGACACAGTTCGCTCATAAAACTCTGGCAGAAGCGCATAACCTCATTGTCGCTCTTGCCCTTTGGGTCAAAGTCTGAGCCACCCTTGCCGCCACCTAGCGGCAATGTCGTGAGCGCGTTTTTAAAGACCTGTTCGAAGGCAAGGAACTTAAGGATGCCGAGATTGACTGACGGATGGAAACGCAACCCCCCCTTGTAAGGACCGATTGCACTGTTCATCTCAATCCGGAAGCCGCGGTTGACATGAATATCGCCGTCGTCATCAACCCACGGAACACGGAACATGATGACGCGCTCAGGCTCGATGACGCGCTCGACGATTTTCGCCTTTCTGTACTCGGGACGACGCTCAAGCACAAGCTCGAGTGACTCTACTACCTCCTCCACTGCCTGATGAAATTCAGGCTCAGCAGCGTTCTTAGCCTTCACGTTGGCCATGATGTCATCGACAAATGACATTTGAGGTCCTCCTCATCAACCCACCCCGAAAGGTCGGCGCGCAAGCATGGTTGGATCGACAAATAGTCCGATTTGTATTCACTAGTTTGCGAGCTCTTCGTATTGCCTGCCGGTAGTCGATTGGCAATTGATCACGCGACAAAGTCAACCGTTAAGAACCCAAGAAAAGGGCCATAACCGCTGAAGGACTATAGCCAACCTTATGGTGCCCCACGAACGGTGCTTTGGCGAGCCCATTTCGCCACTGGATGTCAGCTTAAAGATGGTGCTTTGCTAGCCAACTCACCTGGTTCACATTGCCGTCGTGTTGAAGCCCGCGTCAACATAATGGACTTCTCCAGTAACACCCTTCGACAGTTCTGACAACAAATACAAACCGGCAGAACCAACGTCATCAATGTCGACGTTACGGCGCAATGGTGAACGCTCAGCAAGCTGTGAAAGCATCGAACGTAAACCCGAAACGCCGGAGGCAGCGAGTGTCTTGATTGGGCCGGCCGAAATAGCATTGATGCGGATGTTTTTCTTGCCCAAGTCACCGGCAAGGTAACGAACACTCGCCTCCAGGGAAGCCTTTGCAATTCCCATCACGTTGTAGTTTGGCACCGCTTTCATAGAACCGTAGTAGGTCATGGTGACGATGCTGCCACCCTCATTCATCATCGGCTCTACCTTTCGAACAAGGTGCAGCAATGAGTACACACTAATCTCCATCGCCATCAAGAAACCATCGCGCGACGTATCTAGGGTGCGACCCTTGAGATCTTCACGGTCAGCAAATGCAATCGAGTGGACCAGAAAATCGAGCGAGCCAAATGCTTTACCCACAGCATCGAAAGCAGCATCTACTTGTGCCTCGTCGGTCACGTCCATCGGCACAAGCAGGTTGCTACCAACTGATTCTGCTAGCGGTTGAACACGCTTAAGGAGAGCTTCCCCCTGGTACGTGAACGCCAGCTCTGCCCCAGCTGACGCTGCTCTACGAGCCAGGCCCCAGGCGATCGATCGTTGGTTGGCCACCCCTACGACTAAACCCTTCTTCCCTGCCAAAATAGGTGGAGTATTGAGTGTCGGGTCGTCTTGCTCTGTCATCTACTCCCTCATTCAAACGGCGAGACCATTTCCATCAGTATATCCTCGCGCAACCATGAGCAGCGCCAACCAGCACAATCAGACAACGCGTCTGCCTTCTTCTTTCTATCATCGGAATGTCATTGCGGTCGCCCGTGGCCTACTTGGTCAACGACTTGTCAGCCAGGTCGATGATTCCCGTGTCTCTGGCATCATTGTCGAGACCGAGGCCTATCTCGGAACGATCGATAAAGCAGCCCACACCTACCGTGGATGTCGCACGGCCCGCAACGAAACAATGTGGGGTCCTGGGGGGAACGCTTACGTGTACTTCGTTTACGGGATGCACCATTGTGTCAACGTGGTAGCCGGCGATCCAGAGGAGCCCGTGGCAGTTTTACTGCGTGCCCTGGAACCAGACGGTGGGACTGATGTGATGTTCACGCGCCGGGCCGCAGCTCGACATTCGATTGATCTCTGCTCCGGACCCGGCAAACTATGCCAAGCACTTGATATTACCCTCGCCAGCGACGGGGAGGACCTTGTGGGTGGCAAGACGCTTTTCATCGAAGAGATTCGCAAGCGGTCCTTGCCAACCTCATCGATCGGTTGCGGGCCCCGTGTCGGTGTCAGTTACGCTGAAGAGTGGCAACAGAAGCCGCTACGATTCTGGGTTCAAGGAAATCCCAACGTCAGCCGCCAAATGGGCACAAGAAGCTAAGTGTAACTAGCTGTCATCTTCTGGAGGAAAGTTCTCGAAGATCTTGCCAATGGCGTCATCGATTTTCCCAGAATTCTGTGAAGATGGCAGGAGCTCAGCCCGGGCAATACCACGCCAAATCAGGCCGACGGCGGGATCGGGAGATAGCATGTCGATGGTAATCGTGCCCGCGTCGTACTGGGAAACGTTGAGACCAGCAGGGCCATACCAACCCCAGCCCCAGTAACCGCTCCACCCTGGCCCGTAGTAGCTTTCCTGGAGCCCCACGACCTCTTCGTTACCAACGTAGTAGGTGACTAGGAATGAAGGATTGTTGCTCGAGCGACGAAAACCAATCGCGCGCATATGGTCATCCACAACCGTCCTAATGGTCGTGTCAAGCGACCCGTACTGCAAAACAGCGCCTGTCTCAGGTTCCTTGGCCGCCCAATCGAAAGTGTTGAGTCCGGCAAAGTCAAATTGTGTATCCCACACCGTATCTATGTGGCCTCCCGAACATGCAGGAGATGCAAGCAATACGAAAAGGAGCCCGATCCAAAGTGTCTTTCCCATGTGCACGAGAATATGCCATTCGCCGCCGACAAGCACGCCATCAAAAAAGTCAGGGGCGCTTGAAAAGGACCGGAATTAGGCTGCGCCAAACCCCCAACTAACGCAGTGGCAAGCGACGGATTTCTTTCTTCTGGGACAGTCTCGTCGCAGCAATCCAAAGGCCATCTGGGGAAATCTGCGCATGCAAAACATTAGCTGGCTCCGCAGTTAACTGTTGCGACTCACCGCCGAACCGAGAGACCAAAAATAACTGCATCTTCTCGTCCACCAACGCCGAATAAACGATGCTCTCTCCATCCGGTGTCCACGCAGCGCCACCCCGAGTGTAAGACGTGAACTCGATGACTTGCTCGACTTCACCCGCAGCCAGCATGACCCAAAGCCTTTGAGTTTCTGGGTTCAGACGCTCGACAAATAGCACGTCATCCGAGACAGGAGAGTAAACGCCCGAGACTGAGCCAGAAATCTCGTCGGGCAACTTCAAAGGCACGACGTCAAGTAGATCACCATGTTCGGGGTCGATGGTTGCGACCCAAGGCTTTGAAACACCAGGGACGCGGTCCCAGCTATCGAACAACAGCCGACTGCCATCGGTCGACCAATTGGGATCACCGACCTCCCAGCCGAAATCAGTGAGCCTAATTTCCTCGGCGTCTGGATCGTCGGCCCGACGCAAGAAGATGTCGTCGGTAACATCGGGCCCCGCATAGTAAGGAACCGGCCGTGGTGAACGACGCGACCGGTAAGCCAACCAGCGACCATCGGGCGACCATGAGGGCGTGTAGTCGGCATGATACCCGGTGACCAGAGCCGCCGGCGGTCCTCTGTCCCCATCCGACCCTATGGCAACAACTTCCGTGTCGAGGTTGAGTCCCCAGTCCGCAAGCCTCCAGCTCCCAACCGTGTAGGCAAGCAATTCACCGCTGGGATTCCAGCGCGGTAGCTGGGTAGCAAATCTGCCATCTCTCTCCCCAACAACATCAAAGAGTGGCTTGGCGCCAGGATTGCCAAGCGGTATCAGCATCACAGAAGCGTCGTATTCATTATGCGTCCAGTACAGATAATCACCCGCGACCCACGGCCAAAAATCATCTCCCTCAATATTACTTATTAGGCGGAGGGCTCCCGATTTGATCTCGAGTTCGTAAATATCGAGATCTCGGTTCACGCGCGTCTCGTGCCTCGCATCAGCATCCGGTTCGTCTTCCGTGGCAAGCGAGATAAAGAGTGACTGCCCATCGGGGGCAACGGCTAGGCCATTTGGTAGTGCCGAGGCGTCTAGCCCTTCCCGGATAATCTCTACCTCGCCACCCAAGGGCCGTACGCGGAGAACCGACGCTGATCCGTTTTCTGACATAGCCAGCCCGTAGGCGGCTGCGCCTGTAGGGTCCCACGCCAATCCTAATACCCGATCGCCGATGTTATGCCACCGATCATCGGGAGGCTCTCCCAGTACGATCCTGTTACCAGGAGGGCGGATCCAGACGACGTCACGGTTGCCTGGCGCCCACACCGGAACCGCATCCAATGGAATTGCCGTCGAGCGTAAATTCTCACCACTTTCAAGAAACCAGCCCATATCACGACGCCGGTTAGCAAACCGCGCAATCCGGCCATTTCCATCGAAAGTCGCAGCCATCACCTGGTCGAAATCGAGGAGAAGTTCAGCACGAAGATCTTCGCCACTTGACAAGTCGACCAAGCTCACACCGAGGCTGTCGACGTGCAACATTTTGGAGCCATCCGGGGACACCATGGCGTGGGTGAAGGCGTCTTCAAACCAGGTACTAGGTTCCTCAGCGTAGATCGTCTCAGACAAGTCAGGAAGAGATTTTGGTTCGATTGCAAACTGGCCCGAGCGCGAATTATCTTCCAGGAACCAGTGCGTCGCTAAAATTGCGGCGGCGAGGAAAAAAGTGAGCGTCGCTGCTCGCATCCAGTTCTGCTTCTTCACTAACCGGCGCTCTCCAACAATCGGCTGCGACCGTATCGTCTCAAGGAGCTTGTCGGCACACTCCCGACATTCCTTGCAATGATCGAGGATGTACTGCGCCTCTTTTTGGCTCAGCCGTTCCTTGGCCAGATTGGCAAGGTCTTTAGAGTCGGGATGCCAGCTATCCAAAGCACTCATCGAGTTCTCTTGACAAGGTTCTTCTTTCAAATGATCGATATCTTAACGGCACCTAAAGTCACTCTGCTGGCGATCAGATTTTCCCTCCGATGTAAACACTGGGCAAACATTTCAACTATGAAACCAAATTATCCATAAATTTCGAAAGTGAAAAGCTCATATTGTTCGTCCGCAACATCGACAATAAGAGGCTGGCTGCTTCGCAACCACCTTGACCCACAGCCCCCTTGCATCGATGATGGACTAATTGCGAGGGGGTGCTCCCTAAGGGGGCTGAGACACCACTGGTACGGGCAACAAGTCCCGCCGAAATGTGGGAACCCTTATCAGGCAGCAACGCTCGGTTCGTAAAGGCTGCCTGTTACACCTGATCCGGATAATGCCGGCGGAGGGAACAATGAAAGCCGCAGTTAAACACCTCGAAATCGACCTAACCACAGGGCCTCTTCCCGCATCACGCAAGATCTTTGTTCAGGGGAGCCTTCACAAAGATGTGTACGTACCTCTACGTGAAATCTCGCTGAGCGACCAGTCACAGGAACAACCACTTCACGTTTACGATAGCTCCGGACCATACACCGACACTGAAGTGGTGCAAGATCTCAATATCGAGGAGGGGTTGCCTCGCCTTCGTGAAGCTTGGATCCGTGCTCGTGGCGACGTCGAGGAATACACAGGACGCGAGGTAAGACCAGAAGACAACGGATTTGCCGCCAATGAACGTCTAGTTCCAGAGTTTCCCGCCAAACGGACACCGTTGCGTGCTCGAGACGGACTCGCGGTAACCCAGCTCGAGTACGCACGCTCTGGAATTGTTACCCCTGAGATGGAGTTTGTCGCTATTCGTGAGAACCTTGGCCGAGAACGCATTCGCGCCACCAGTGAGCGTGATGGCGAAAGTTTCGGCGCCGAAATCCCCGACTACGTCACCCCTGAGTTCGTGCGCGACGAAGTGGCCTCGGGCCGCGCCATCATCCCCGCGAACATCAACCATCCAGAAAGCGAGCCGATGATTATCGGCCGTAATTTCTTGGTGAAGGTCAACGCCAATATCGGCAACTCGGCGGTGACTTCATCGGTCGCCAATGAAGTTGACAAAATGGTGTGGGCGATTCGTTGGGGTACCGACACAGTTATGGACCTCTCGACAGGTCGCAATATTCATAACATCCGTGAATGGATTGTCCGTAATTCGCCGGTACCGATTGGCACTGTCCCCATCTACCAGGCCCTGGAAAAAGTTGACAGGGTAGAGGACCTGACTTGGGAAATTTACCGGGACACGCTTATTGAGCAGTGCGAGCAGGGAACTGACTACTTCACAATCCACGCTGGCGTCCTTCTACGTTACGTGCCGTTAACCGCTAAGCGTGTTACCGGAATCGTTTCGCGCGGCGGATCAATCATGGCGCAATGGTGTCTAGCCCACCATAAGGAAAACTTTCTTTACACCCATTTTGAGGAGATGTGCGACATCATGCGCGCTTACGACGTCAGCTTCTCCCTTGGCGACGGACTGCGACCGGGCTCGATTGCCGACGCCAATGACGCCGCTCAGTTCGCTGAACTTGAAACCCTTGGGGAACTCACCACAATCGCCTGGGACAAAGGTTGCCAGGTGATGGTAGAAGGACCTGGTCACGTGCCAATGCACAAGATCAAGGTCAACATGGACAAACAGCTTGAGATTTGTGGCGAAGCACCTTTTTACACGCTCGGTCCTTTGACCACAGACATTGCACCGGGGTACGACCACATTACATCGGGTATTGGCGCCGCCATGATCGGCTGGTTCGGTACAGCTATGCTGTGTTACGTGACGCCCAAGGAACACCTTGGCCTTCCAGACCGCGACGACGTTAAGGAAGGGGTAATTACTTACAAAATCGCTGCCCACGCTGCTGACCTCGCGAAGGGACATCCAGCTGCCCAGGTGCGTGACGACGCATTATCACGGGCGCGCTTCGAGTTTCGCTGGGACGACCAGTTCAACATTTCGCTCGACCCGGATACAGCGCGCAAACTGCATGACGAAACCCTTCCAAAGGATGCCCACAAGTCGGCCCACTTCTGCTCGATGTGCGGCCCCAAGTTCTGCTCGATGGAGATAACCCAGAAGCTCCGGGATTTCGCTAAGCAGGAAGGGTACGCCTCAACAAACGAAGCGGCCGCCGCGGGAATGGCCGAAATGTCCGAAGTTTTTCGAGAGAACGATGGGGAGCTTTACCAAAGAACCAATGATTAAAAACAACTGTTGTGGCACCAAGCCATTATGTCGTTTGAGTTCACTTGGTAGCTGCATATGAGCACTTTGTGGAACGGAACATACACCGCACTGGCCACACCATTTACGGCGGACGGCGAGATCGATCACGATTTGCTTTGCGACCTAGTTGATTGGCAGCTGCAAAGCGGAGTCGATGGCATCGTTCCCTGCGGAACAACTGGCGAGGCCTCAACCATGACCAACGATGAGCACACAGGCGTCATCGAATCAGTGGTTGCACGGGTCAACGGCCAGGCCAAGGTTTTAGCCGGCGTAGGTGGCAACGACACTCGGAACGTCACGATACTCGCTTCGCGTGCCCTCGAAATGGGTGCTGACGGGGTGCTCGCTGTGGCCCCTTACTACAACAAGCCAACCCAAGCTGGGATGGTTGCGCACTTCACTGCGATCGCGGACACCGTAGACATCCCCCTGGTCCTGTATAACGTTCCCGGGCGCACGAGTTCGAACATTCTTCCCCCCACGGTACTGGGGCTTGCTGAGCACCCCAATATCGTTGGCATTAAGGAAGCCTCGGGTGATCTAGGCCAGGTTATGACGATTCTCGCAGGGCGGACGAAAGGCTTCTCAGTTCTGTCGGGTGAAGACGATCTCACGCTAGCAATGATCAGCCTTGGTGCCGAAGGGGTCATTTCAGTTGTTTCCAATGAGGTACCAAACGAGATGAGCAAAATGGTGCGCTATGCGCTCAACGGCGACCTCGATCTAGCTCGCGAGATCCACTACCGCCTACTCGGTTTGATGAACGCCAACTTCATCGAAACCAACCCAATCCCAGTCAAAGCAGCTTTGGCGATGATGGGACGCATCGGAGAACATTACCGACTACCACTCGTGCCAATGGCACCGTTGAACAGAGCCAAGCTCGCCGACGAACTTAAGGCGCTTGGCCTCATTGATAAAGGGAATTAAACGGCGCGTCAGCCGTGGACTTCCGTAAGAAGTGCAGTCCCGGAGAACTCCGTAAATTCCGCAAATAAAGAGAAGCCCCGACCCCTTACAGATGGGGCCGGGGCCAAGCTTTGTGGTCGGTGGCGTTGGGTTCCCCCGCTATGGGGCATCACCCAGCGAGCGCCACGGACGCTCCGGAGCTTTCCCCTAGGGGAACGCCACCTCCACTAAGTCCGTACAGTCAGATACCACTGGATCACCCCCTCTCTGGGCGAATCTACTTTCGGCAGGTCCCCACCCACCCAGTCCAGGGAGCCGCCCAAGCTCTAGCCCGAACCGCCACGCCTCCCCATCGGGCGACACGGTGTCGATGCCGGGAAGATACACTCAAGATGACTTGAGACGCTAGTAGGAAATAAGCGTGGGAAGAGCCAGCTTGGGTAGTAAGGCCCGAATGCTTCGCAGAGTTCAGTAGTCAATCTCTACGATTTCAAGTAGCTGCTCACCACGGGGCAATTGCAGGGTCACTTCGTCGCCAATCTTGCGGCCAAGCAACACCTTTGCGATCGGCGAAATCCAGCTCACGTCCCCTGTTTCAGGTTCCGACTCGTCGACGCCACAGATTAAGTAGGTACGCTCATCGCCCTCTGTATCCATCACGGTTACGCGAGCACCGAATCGGACTGTATCGGTTCCTTGTTGTCGCCCATCGACAATCTGGAATCGACCGATGTGACTCTCAAGCAACTGGATGCGGGCTGTAACCTCGGCGAGTTTCTTGCGAGCTTTCGCCTTTGACTCGTTGGCCAGTGCTCCGTCACCACCCTGTCTGACGTTCGCCTGCACTTCAAGAGCCGGTTTTTCCTCATCGATCAGCCTACGAAGCTCCTCACGTACACGACGTGCCCCCTCCGGCGTGACATAGTTGGGTACGTTCGGCGGTAAGAGGTCGACCGGCTGCACAACTGCTTCAGTGAACTCATCGTTGTCCGATTCTTTAGTAAATGCTTTGTTCATTTATCTTTCAGGCAAGCAATAAATTCTCTGTTTCCAGAATGGTTTAATAAAATTAATGGCCCCAACCGGAGATGCGAAGGTGACCGGAATCAGATACACGTGCCCCAAATGTAACCAAGACCAATACGAAACCGGTGAAATTCGCGTTGCCGGTGGCTTCTGGTCGAAAATTTTCGATGTCCAAAGCAACAAGTTCACTACAGTGATCTGTGCACGTTGTCGCTACACCGAGTTCTTCCAAGCCGACTCCGGTATGATCGGTAACATCTTCGACCTCTTCACCGGCTAGCCCCAGGCGCGAGGGCGGCGCTGAGCTACTTGGAAGCTGCACTCAGCGCGGCTCCAAGCGCAATGCCGACGCCAACACCAAGAAGGATGTTGTCGAGCGCAACGGCAAGGGCAACGGCAAGGGCAATGCCGGCGCCGACACCAGATTTCCGTGAATAGCGGCCCATGCTCAATCCTCCGGAGGTCTACGCTTATCGACGCGTCTAGTATCGGTAGTGTTCAGGCTTGTACGGCCCTTCGACCGGTACGCCGATGTAGTCGGCTTGTTCCTGCGTCAGCTCAGTAAGCTCAACACTGAGGTGGTCGAGGTGTAGGCGCGCAACCTCTTCATCGAGCTTCTTTGGAAGCACATAGACCTTGTTCTCGTACTGGTCCTGATTCTGCTGTAGTTCAATCTGGGCAAGCACTTGATTAGTAAAGGACGCCGACATAACGAAGCTCGGGTGCCCAGTGGCGCAGCCGAGGTTCATGAGGCGGCCTTCGGCCAAAACCAGGATACTGTGGCCGTCTTCGAACACCCACTCGTCGTATTGCGGCTTGATGTTGACCTTCCGAATGCCAGGCATTTTGGCCAACCCCGCCATATCGATCTCGTTGTCGAAGTGACCGATGTTAGCGACGATCGCCTTGTCCTTCATGCGACCCATGTGCTCAGCCGTGAGGATGCCATAGTTGCCGGTTGTAGTGATGAAGATATCTGCAGTCTGGACAACAGACTCGAGCTTCCGAACCGCATAGCCTTCCATTGCCGCCTGCAGCGCACAAATAGGATCGATCTCGGTAACCACCACACGGGCACCTTGGCCGCGCAGCGCGTGCGCGCAGCCCTTGCCAACTTCGCCGAAACCACAAACAACGGCAACCTTTCCGCCAATCATGACATCGGAAGCACGGTTGAAGCCATCAACCACCGAGTGCCGGCAACCATAGATATTGTCGAATTTTGACTTGGTGACAGAATCATTAACATTGATTGCCGGGAAAAGAAGGGTCCCCGCCTTCTCCATCTGCATCAAACGGTTGACACCGGTCGTGGTTTCCTCGGAAACGCCCTTTAGTCCGGACGCTATCTTGTGCCATCGATGTGGGTTTTGGGCAAACTCCACGCGCAGCAGATCGAGGATCACTCGCCATTCCTCGGGATCGTTCTCGGCATCAACCTCCGGAACCTCTCCGGCTTCTTCAAACTCGTAACCCTTGTGGATAACCAGCGTCGCGTCACCACCATCGTCGACGATCAGTTCCGGGCCACTCCCGTCAGGCCACAAAAGTGCCTCGTTCGTGCACCACCAATACTCTTCGAGCGTCTCGCCCTTCCACGCAAACACGGGCACGCCCCGGGGATTCTGGGCCGTGCCACCTGTTTCCTCGCGACCGACAACAACTGCCGCAGCGGCGTGGTCCTGTGTCGAGAAGATGTTGCAGGAGACCCAACGCACGTCGGCACCCAAATCTACCAGTGTCTCGATGAGCACCGCAGTCTGAATCGTCATGTGCAGGCTGCCCATAACCTTAGTGCCAGCAAGCGGCTTGTTTTCGCTGTAGCGGCGTCGCGTCTCCATCAACCCCGGCATCTCATGCTCAGCAAGGTCGATTTCCTTGCGGCCATATTCAGCAAGAGACAGGTCCGCGACCTTGTAGGGGACGCGCTCGGCTTCTGCCGCGACGTCGAAGGCGTGCAATTCGGTACTGACAGCTTCCATGACGATGCTCCTGGGTGATGCGTATCTGGAAAAGCGATTTCGATAGCTACGGAATCGTGGGACCAGGACCGGTTACAAGAGCGTGGGTAGATGACCTGGCCACGCCGATCCCAGATGGTAATCATATTTCAAAACAACACCTGATTCGACCTTGGTCACGACTGTTTGAACGATGCAAGGAAGCAGCCTTTCGTCTGAGCACAATGCGATATGCAATGATTTTTGACATTCACGGCAACCTGCCGGCCCTGCAGGCAGTTCCGTCGCACATCGATGCGACGAGAGTGGAGGCAGTCTCCACCTGGCGGGACCCTGGTTAGGTGGTGGACCAGTCGAACTGCAGGCTCCCAGATCTCTCAAGGATAGCCGTCCACCAGGACCGGTTGTCTAAATACCAACGCACCGTCTGTTCCAAGCCAGTTTCGAAGTCAACCTTGGGCTCCCACCCGAGTTCGGTCTCGATCCGGGTTGGGTTGATCAAATAGCGACGATCGTGGTTCGGGCGGTCTGCCACGTGATCAATCCACTCGCCAGGTTCTTTTCCGAGCAGGCGAATTATCTGCGAAACGATGTCAAGGTTGGTGAGTTCGTTACGGGCACTAATGTCATAGATGGGCAGTTTCGATGGGTCCGTCGCCGCCTCCCCCGGAATGTCCTCACCAGGGGCTTTGATCATGGCAAGAATCGCACGGCAATGGTCACGCACATGAAGCCAATCACGCTTCTGTAGCCCGTCACCATAGACCGGAGCTTTGAGTCCCCTCAAAACATTCGTGATCACCAGCGGAACCAACTTCTCGGGGAATTGATAGGCACCGTAATTGTTCGCACAATGCGTCAACATAATGTCCATCTCCGGATACGTCTGCATATAGGAGCGCACGAACATGTCCCCCGCCGCCTTGGCTGCACTATAGGGCGTCTTAGCGTTCAAGGGGCTGGCTTCGCTAAACCATTCCTGAGACTCGCCCAGTTCACCGTAGACTTCGATCGTTGAAATGTGAACATGGCGTCGAACAGGGTTCCGGCGCGAGACCTCAAGTAAATTCTGGCATCCGAGGGCATTAGACCGGGCGAAGTCTGAGGGGCTGGCAACGGCGCGATCGTTGTGACTCTCGGCGGCGAAATTGACCACGACCTCAGGCTGATGGCGTTGATAAACCCGCGTCATCGCCTCAAAGTCACAAATATCCTCGACCTCAAGGGTGATACTGTCGACAACTTCATCTAGGTTGGCACGATTGCCTGCAAAACCAAGGTTGTCGACAACGATAATCTTCGTCTCCGGCTGGTCGTTGAGCAAAAAATGCGCGAAGTTCGACCCAATGAAGCCGCAGCCGCCGGCAATTAGATACGTAGTCATATTTGAGTCGTTGGAAATAAATCGGGAGAAGGCATAGCGGGACAATAACGATCGGGACGGCTAGTGTAACGTATCGGCGGCACAAGAAATGAACCGTGTTCGATAGTAGGAAGCTTGAGCGTTGTCACTTCCTAGGGCCGAAGGTAGAGTTTTGCATGGCTTTCAATTCACTCCGGATGGGAGGAAATATGCGTAAATGCCGCACTGTCCCTGCGATTTTTGTCCTCGGCCTAGTCGTTGCCTTGAGCCTTGCTTCGCTCTCTTACGCTACATCGACAGCGCAGGAGCGTAGCGGCCGCCGCGGCCCAATGCCCACTCCGGAGCGCACCACCAATCAGGGGGTAGGGCCCTTCGGTACCATGGCCATCCGGGGCGTGATGCTTATCGACGGTGCAGGCGGGCCACCGCGAGGGCCAACCAACATCATTGTCGAAAATAACCGTATCGCTCGTGTCGGTGGGAGTATTCCATCGGACGCTGACTACGTAGTCGAGGCTGATGGAATGTACCTGATGCCTGGCTTCGTCGACATGCACGTGCATGCTGGCGACACTCGCACCAAAAATCCACCCGAGTACGCTTACAAATTGTGGCTGGCACACGGTGTTACCACAGTGCGTGGTGTAGGGCTCGGCCCCCGCGGTTGGACGCAGCGCGAGAAGGAGCGCAGTGCCCGTAACGAAATTATGGCACCGCGTATCTTCGACTACCAACGGCCTAACGCCAATACCGTCGAGCAGGCCCGCGCTTGGGTGCAAGAAGCTGCCATCGAGGGCATTGACGGCATGAAAATGGGAGCCTTTCGCCCCGATATCATGGAAGCCTTGCTCGACGAGGCTGGGAAAGTAGGCCTTGGCTCTACTGCACACCTAGCGCAAACGGGTGTGGCACAAATGAACGCCATCGATGCGGCCCGCCTAGGGCTCGGCACGGTAACCCACTACTACGGGCACTTTGAGTCGTTGCTGAAAGACTATGTGGTGCAACCATGGCCAGTAGACATGAATTACAACAACGAGCAACATCGCTTCGGTCAGGTCGCTCGACTGTGGGACAAGATCTACGAGCCTGGTAGCGACCAGTGGTGGGCATACCTAAAGGAACACGAAAAGCTAAACACGGTGTTCGACCCCACCATGACCATCTACTCCTCGGGGCGTGATGTCATGCGCTTCCGCGAGGCGGAGTGGCACGACCAATATACGCTGCCGACGCTGTGGGATTTTTATCAGCCGAGCCGCACCAGCCACGGTTCTTACTGGTTCGACTGGACCACGTGGGATGAAGTCGCCTGGCGTAATTTTTATCGAGTGTGGATGCAGATGATTAACGACTACAAGAAAATCGGTGGCCGTGTCACAACTGGTTCGGATTCCGGTTTCATTTACCAGACTTACGGTTTTGGCTACGTCAATGAACTCGAAATGCTTCAAGAGGCCGGTTTTCATCCGCTCGAAGTGATCATGGCCGCCACTATGAATGGCGCCCTGACGCTACACGAACCCAAGGGGACTCCGATCGAATTTGGCATAGTACGCAACGGACTGCTCGCCGACATGGTAATCGTGGATGCCAACCCGCTGCATAACCTCAAGGTTCTTTACGGCACAGGTGCCATCAAGCTTGACGACGAGACCGGCGCTGTAAACCGCGTTGGTGGTGTGCGGTGGACCATTAAAGACGGCATTCTGTACGACGCCAAGGCGATACTGGGTGAAGTTGCCGAAATGGTCGAAGAACAAAAAGTCTCGAGGATTACTGCCGGCCAATAGAATAGCTGGGCTCGCTAGATTCAGGATTCTGCCCAGCTACACGGAGCGCAATTAAGAAGCGAGTCGTCACGCTCGGCCCCTGTCCAGGAAACCCCTAGAGGACCGGGAATCTACCGGATGTAACGGTTCGGCTCGTAGCGATTGTAAGGCTGTACCAGCACGCTGGCGAAACTCGTCTTGCTCATTACTCTGTAGATTGGCACCCGCTGGCGACCACCACGGCCACCACCGCGGCCCTGAAACCGCTGGCGCTGCTGCGGCGTCACCTGCGTTCGGGTTTGGACTGCTTGTTCAACAGGCCTCGGCGTCACCCGTAGAATGTTGTCGAGGTAACCCCAGGTCACCAGGTTGTCGTTAGTCTCGGGCTCCAGCAGATAGCTAATGAAGTTCGACAACGGCTGGCCGCTTGGAATAAAGAAACTGCCCACCGGAAAGTCCACTGTTTCCATGACTACATCGGCGGTCACCGCCTTCAAATAGTGGGCCTGGAAATACTGGGTGTCCTCAACAGCGGTGGCATCATAGGCCTCGACTTCGATGGACACCGGCTCGATGAGTCGCTTCACGGTAATATCGTGCTCAAGCAGGATAGGAATTAGCTTGGTCATGCCTGGCGGGATCATGTAGCCATAAGGCCTTGTGGTCATGCGGGTAGGTTCGAACTTTGTGAAAACTGGGCCAGCAACCAGTTCGTAGGTAACTTCACCGCCTCCACCGCCTCCACCACGGCCACCACGGCCACCTACGCGACGCCAGAAGTCCTCTTCGTGCTTGGCAACCTGCTCGTACTCGAGGACGATTTGGTCATTGTCGGAATCGTCATTGCCCAACCGTATGGCCTTCTCACGTGCTTCGCTGACAACCGTCTTCAAGTCTCCAGTCTCCTCCGCAGCAAACCGGATGAGCTCACGCTGGCCGATATATTGGCCGCGCACTTGGTGCCGATAGCGCTCGCCTTGTGGAACCGAAACCACCTCCGTGCCGTTATTGATTACTCGGTGCGAGCTGCTCGGCGTTTCAAAGAGGAATCCAACGGTGTTAGACAACGTCGCAAAAACATGTTGCTTACGTGGCTCAACTGAGGTCGGCACCCAGCCTTCCACTCCGTTGACCGTTCCAACCCCCGTGTACCAGAAACCATCATAGTCCTCGGCCCGTAACGCTTCCCGCACCCGGGTCAAAATGCGGTCATTGCCAAAACTTACTAGTGCCTGGTCCCCGGCCGGATTCATATTGGTCTGGTAGGTCAGTGTGTACGGCGCAGAACCACCGTGATGAGTATCGACCCAGATGTCTGGCTGCCAACCATTGATGACCTTTGTCACCAAGGCGTGAATTTCTTGCGACTCCAACTTAATGTAGTCGCGGTTCATGTCGAAGCCTTCTTCGTTGGTGCGCCTGCGCACTTCAGCCCCATCAGGGTTGATCGTCGGAACTACGAGCACCACGACTTCGTCAAGCAATGGACGAAGAGAACCCTGTACGAGGTCGCGAATAATTTCCATCGCTGCGTCTTTACCTGCGACCTCGCCACCGTGAACATTGTTGACAATCAGCACCACTGGTTTCTCGGACTTCGCCAAATCCGAAGGCCTGAAAACAGGGGGGTTCGAAAGTGTCGCGAGCACAACGTCGCGCCCCATGAGCGTTTCAGTGAGTTCGATGACATTCATCAGGTCAGTTTGCGCCTCGAGTTCATAGACAAACTCCATTAAAGGCCCATAAAGGGTGCCGCCCTGCGAGTAGTTGACCCTCTCCGCGGGCGTCTGTAGCTGCTCAGGTGAAGCTTGAGCTGATACTGAGCCAAATCCAGGAAAAGACATAGACCCGGAAGGTAGAAAAAGGACGGTTAGCAAGCAGGTTGTGGCAATGAAAATTCGTGATGTCAGACGTGTCATCAAGGTCTCCTGTCGGTCATGAAGGGCTTTTAAAACGGGCATGTCAAAATCGATTTGGTCAGCACTTTTACCGTCGCAAGCCGGGGCATGCTAGCGGGAGTTGAGACTAGGATATTCGCGTGGGTGGTCGATACCAACGATGTCGACACCGCCGGCACCTTTATCGCGAACAGTCACGATCACTGGCTCCTTCCACCACTGAAAATCAGCGTGATGAGTAAAGATATGGGCACGCAAGTAACGATAACCAAACGCATCGGGCGAACCCCAGGCGTTTACCGGGACGCCTATTCGAGTTGTGCCTACCTCTTGGTCCGATATCTGGAACTCGGAGCTGGTTCGGTTGTCAAAAGTGGACCAGCGCACACCATAGCTCCCCGCGTCAGTGGCGACACCGACCCTAACGGCCGCATTCTCCCACTCGAGTACCACAGATCCACCCCGGCCAATGAGTGCGAACTCATCGAGGGGGTTAGTCTGCGTGATCCAGTGGTTCACTGCCTTGTTGCTTCGTTTGCGAAGCACCTCATTGACATAAACAACTGCTCTTGGGTCTGAGAACTGTGCCTCGTCAACCACGGCTGCGATGAGCTTCTCGGAGAACTTGTCTATAATGCGCGCCGCCCAAAAGGCGTCAGCCGCATCCATGTGATCCATAGCGACGTTTGGATACTCAGGTTTCCAATTCTGCGGCAAAAAGTGTTCAGCCGCGAAGTTCCCGATTGAGGGAATGGCAGGAATGTCAGCAGTTAGCCATGGACGGTGCCAAATACCCAGGGTTAGCGCCGACTTCCACACCAGTCCACCTTCGAAGAGATACTCATTGCCTCCCCGCGGCTCGTTGGGACCAATTGAGGCGCTTCCCAGCGCAGAGCCGAAATCAAGCAAGTAATGCTTGATGAAACGACGTTCATCTTCCTCAACGAAGGAATCATAGGTGTTGAGGGCACGCGAATCATCGTGGTTGAGCCAAGCTGAAATCACACGGTAACCGCGCAATTCTCGTCGATGCTCATGGGGGAAAATATCGTTAGGGTCGTCGGGCCGGGTACCAAAAAAACGAAACCCGCCTACGGCCTCACCGGGGATAATCTTGCTTGCCAAGGCTCGGTATACACCACCGGGGCCTACTGGAGCATTTGACATCCAATGGTCAACATCGACCTGGTCGATTTCTAGCGTCACACCAGTATCAGTGGTGAACGTTGCTCCTGAAGCGATCTCGAGCCGATCTTTAGTGAAGCTCACGATGTAAGTCTCGGCAACGTTATAGCCAAACGCGTGGAAGAACTTTGAGCTGATTATTTCAGCGCCCGAAGCAATTTCCGGATACTCCATCGGGTCGAACTTAAAAATGAAACGGCTGCCTTTTCTATCCTCGATCATGAACTTGGGCGTTACGCCAGCCCCCGGCCTTCCGATCACTTTCCATTGTCCATCCGCAGGCGGGCCGGAAAGGTTCGGCCCTGTAGCGATTTCTTCAACGCTCATCTCGCGCGCACCAATCCGGTTAGTGAACCAGCTCGAGTCGGGAACCTCGCCAATTGTGTTGATGTTGACAGCCCGTTTCTGGTCCGGATCGCCCCGATCCTGGAACAGGTTCTCGAAAAGATCATAAAGCTCGTAAACCGGCCAGTCGGCCGGGGCATCGATGCCCAGGTTGTCCTCATCGACAGCGATAGGATCGTCGCGGTTGAAAACCGCGCTGGAACCAAACAGTGGACTGGCACCCAATTGCGCTGCGGAAAGATTGCTTGCCGAAAATGACCCTGTCAGCAAAAACACTAGCAACAGAGTTGAGGTTGCCATGCGGCTTGTCATGGCTACTGCATCACTTGAAGAAGACGACCGAACAACGACGGCGAATCGAAACTACTGCCGGCGCGAATTGCTGTATGGAAACCCTCGTCTCCGAATGCGAAGTCGGCGCGCAAGAAGGTAGCCAAGGTCGACTTAAGTCGCAGGCCAATGCCATAGTCTGTCGAAAGATCCATCAAATTAATATCGCTGTGTTCCCTAAACACCTTTCCTGTATCGACAAACAGCGCAAGGTCCATCGCGGCCCAAATCTCTGTTCGATACTCGACGTTCAGCAAAATCATGTTCCTGTCTCTGAAACGATCATGGTTGAAGCCCCGTAAATCACGGGTCCCCCCCAGCGTCGGCATCAAATAGAAGGGCACTTCCTGGCCCGGCTCGGTATCGGTAAGAATCGCCCGTGCACGAAATGCAATCACTCGCTTGTTCATTAGAAAAGGGAGGTACTGCTGAACCTCGATGTCGAGTTTCTTGAAGTTAAACGCTCCCAGCTTCCGGTCGCGCCAGTCGCTCCAGCGAATAGCGTAGAGGCCACCTCGGTAGTGATATCCCTTGTTGCGCCAATCAACCTGAGCGAAACCGTCGTATGCGATGTGTTCGGCCTGTTCGACGTCCCCGGGCAGTTGGCCCAAATTGACATCACGGAGTGACCGATAAGCATTATTGCCTTCGCCAAGTTTGGTATCTCGATAACCGATGCCACCTCCGACGTAAAACCACGAGGGTGATTGCCACAACAAAACCACTCCTCCTGTACGCATGGTTTCTGAGAAGCCGGCTCGATCCTCAAGCGCGCTCTCCTTCCCTAGTCCGTAGAAACTCTCGTTGGCATTGTGCTGATACCCCACGTGAAAGTTCATGTGGACGGGTGTTCCTCCGATACGTTGCCAGCCTCCCTCGAACAAACCGAGGTAGTACCCTCGCAAACTGAGTCCCACTGAGCCCTGTAGGTCGACCCGGTTCGGAGTCAACTCGTCCGGATACCGAACACCAATGCCCTCCTTGTTCCAGATAATGCGGAACGAGGGCCCCGCGCCACTAGGAAAGCCCCCGCCAGCGGGCACAAATCCGTGCCAACCGCCTCGTCGCCGTCGTGTGGTGTCAATCCAAACTACACCCGCCTCAACGTCAGTTTTCTCGGGAACCGCGAGATTTGTCCGTTTCGCTTGACGCGCTGTACGCCATTGGCCGGCTGTGCTGCCATTCTCTGTCTGCTGAAGGAAAGCTCTCTTCCCAAAAACTACGTTTGATCTCAAAAGGTCATCGACCTTTAACGGGAAGCCCGCCACGCGTGGCGGCAGAGCAATGGCGAATTCCCGTGCGGTACCAAGTGGCTCCGCGTTCAGCCCTGTCACGGATGCAAACAACGCAAGGAGAGAGACAATTGCCGGCCGAGCAAATTTAAGCCGGGCAGACGGGAGCCACTGCGGATCTGCAAAGTGCAATCTCCGGATCACTTGCCGATCGCGATCAGCTCTCTGTCGGTCCTGAAATACCAAATCCCGTCGACCAACGCCGGTGAAGCCAACGTCTGCGCGTTGAGTTCGTTAGTGTGCAGTACGGCAAACTCGGGACCCGCCTCCACGACAAACGTCTGACCCATGTCATTAGTGAAAAAAACCTTGCCCTCGACCGCTACCGGCGAGGCGGAAAACCCCTCGCGGCTCGAACGTCCGAGGCGACCCTGGTAAACAAGCCGGCCGGTGCTCGCCTCATAGTTAGTCACAATGCTAAGCATGTCGTTGATCATGAAAAGGTATTCTCCAACGACGATCGGCGAGGGAACAAACGGCGACCCTTTCTGTGTCGTCCAGGCAACGTGACTATCGGTAACGTCACCAGCCCCGCCCGGACGAATCGCTAAGGTGGGACCAGCTCGGCCCGACGATGCGAAAACGAGTCCGTGGCCAACGACCGGCGTAGGAATTACTTCAAAAAGGTTCCCTCCCACCGTCCAATATTCATCGCCTGTGTCGGGATCGTATGAGTTAACACGCGCCTGACTGGAGACAATGAGCTCATCGCGCTTCCCGGTATCAATAACAATCGGTGTCCCCCACCCTGTACCAGTATCGCGTTCTGTACGCCATATGATTCCCCCAGAATGCTTGTCGAATGCTGCTACGAAGGAAGCTCCACGGTGATCCTGGTAGATGATCACCGTTTCCTTGTAGAGAATCGGGGACCCTGCGGAGCCGTGGTAGTTATCGAGATCTTCGGCCTTATTGTGCCAAACGAGTGTGCCTTCGAGGGTGGTGGCCATAATCCCCTGCTGGCCAAACGAAGCGTAGACAAGCTCGCCGTCGGTTACCGGGGTCGCCGAAGCATGACTGTTCTTGGTGTGGATGTGCTCCCATCGATCGAAGGGGACAGGAGTTTCCCATAGCTGTTTTCCGTTTCCTCGATCGAAACTCAGCAACGTTAAGCGTGTGCCATCGTCAGAAGCTGTTGTGAGAAAGATCTGATTCTCCCAGATAATTGGGGACGAATGCCCGGTCCCCGGAACGGGCACTTTCCACAACACATTTTCGGTATCTGACCAGGTATCAGGGTACCCAGACCCCTCAACCACTCCTTGGCCGGAAGGTCCCCGCCAGTTAGGCCAATAGTTCTGGCCTTCTCCGTTGGCAACAATAATGCGGAGTTCCTCTTGATTTTCGGGCTCCCAAACCGTGCTTTCGAAAATGCTCGCACGTCCCAACAGTGAAACCCCGGAACTCACGGTTAAGACTAAGGCCAGCACGGCGATCAGGACTCGATTGCGCATCAAATGCTCTCCAATAACAGAAATGCTAGGCCTCCAGGATGCCGCCGAAAAGCCCGCGGGAGTGACCAATGGTAGCCGATGCATTCCTCAAGGACAGGAAAAGCAACAGGTTCCTCTTAAGCATTTTCAAGAGCTTCCAGGTCATGCTCACCATAATGCATACGTTTATTACGGAAGGTTGGGATTGGGCGAGGATGCGCTATGCAAACTCATTCGCCAACGGCTTCACTGGCTGTCATCCCATAGGCATCGGGAGCGTCACGAGCACTGCCGTGATCACAAGCACGATTGCAGCAAGTGCAACCTCGAAACAAGCCGAACGCCACAGGAGTGCCTCGGCAACGCTCGTGACGCTGCCATGACTCATTCCAACGTCTACTACTGGGTCAAGCGACGGCCGCACACGCTGCCAATTGAAGAAGCCGACAGCGACAACAGCCATGAAGCCGAGCAGTTTGGCCAGCAAAACCCGACCATACGTTGTCCCGATTATTGCCCCGGGACTTCCTAGGTACATGAACGATGTCGCTGTACCCGCAATGAACAATGCAGTAGCTGCGGTCAACGCCACCGGCGAAAACGCGTTAACTAACACAGCGACGACTCTTACGCGGTTCCTCGGGTCAAGACATGCCACATGCCTTAAACCAACGAAGACCACAGTCCCCAGAGTGCCAATCCAGGTGGCCGCTCCCATCACGTGCACCGCCTGAAGGATTGCAGGCAGAGACAGCCAACTGCCTTGTTCAACCGCGTGCCCAGTGAGCGGCCGAGAGATTGTCGCGACAATTACTAAGAGCCAAGTAAAAAGCCATGCCGCCGGACAAGACCAGTATGCGGCTACGAACGCTATTACGGCAAATGTGGCCGCGATTACTTGGAGCTTCCAGCCACTACCCCAGAGAGTTTCGTTGGTAATCGTCCTAATGGCTTCGAGTGTGATGGGTTCGAAGCCACCGAAGAATGCATACGTCTGATGCCAGACACGGCCAAGGTCGCAAGCAACCAGTAAAAACCCTGCGATTATTCCCTGGAGTGCAAGCTTGCGCTCGACAGCTTCACACCAAGCAACAGTGACTTGGTCCACCTTGGCACGCAAAATCCATCTGAACGCGACCGCGCCTACAAGGGAAAATACGCAAACGTAGGCAAAAACCCGAAGGCCGGTGCCAAGCGAAAAGAAGAGAGGCTGGGAGATCGCCTTTCTGCCCCGTGGTTAACGGCGAACGCTCACCGCAAACGAGAACTCGCCTCGAACTGGGTGACCGTCGCTACTTGATGTGACCCATTTTACAGTGTGTTTTCCGGCGGGCAGCGACTCCTCGATGGCAGCCCAAAGAATGGTTTCGTCTTCCTCGCTTCGCATCACCTTGCCGAGCTTTCCATCTTGAATATCAATCTTTGCAATCGGCAACTCGGGTCTCTGCGAAAACTCAAGTACGATTTTCTTGGGTGAGGCTTTAAGTGTCTCGTCTGCCTTGGGAATGCTGCTATCGAGCTTCAAATGCAGAATTTTCTCCGCTGTAACCAAGTTTACAAAAAATAGTGTTCCTAGAATTGCTACAACAAACATTAAGAGAAACTTGTTCTGCATTCGCATTCTACTTTTCTATTCTGTATTGAACGAAAATCAATAGGTAAAAATGGTACCGAAGTACATAGGCCCATACAACTAGCGACAGCCTGCAGGGCATCTGCCTTGAGACGTCGCCTGTATGATAGTGGGCTTCGGCGCCTATGATGCTGATGCGCGCATTCAGATCGAACAACGACATGGGTCCAACAAACATCACAGAGATGAGACACGAAACCGATGACCGCGGTCGGTTCATCCGGGCTCAGAGCATTTTCCGTGATTGGGTCACCACAGACGGCACTTCAGAGTACGCGGCTGCCCCGAACCGGTATCACCTGTACGTCTCGTCGGCTTGCCCTTGGGCTCATCGCACCGTCATCTACCGAAAGCTGAAACAACTCGAGGATGTAATTGGGGTAACAGCCGTTGATCCGATCCGTGATGAACGCGGCTGGCGTTTCAGCGACGCCTCGGGCTGTGAACCCGACCCGATTAACGGATTTCAGTTTCTTTCCGAGGCATATCTAGCCACCGACCCTGATTACAATTCACCACGGGTGACGGTGCCGATATTGTGGGACAAGCACACGTCACGCATCATCAACAATGAATCTTCGGAGATCATCCGCATGCTCAATTCGGCGTTTGACGAGTGGGGCAATGATGCGATCGACTTTTACCCAGGTAATCTCCGCAGCCAAATAGACGAGATCAATACGATCGTCTATACGAATGTCAATAACGGCGTCTACAAGACAGGGTTCGCTAGTACCCAGGAAGCCTACGAAGTGTCCGTTGCCCGTTTGTTCAAGGCCCTTGAAACGTTGGAAGAGCATCTGGCGACAAATCGCTACCTGGTCGGCAACACTCTCACCGAAGCCGACTTGCGGCTATTCCCGACCTTAGTGCGCTTCGATGCCGTCTACTTTGGCCACTTCAGGTGCAATCTTAAGCGTCTAGTTGACTTCCCGAGCCTCTGGGCCTACACGCGGGAGATTTACCAGATGCCGCACATCGCTGAAACAGTCGATATGGACCATATCAAGCGGCACTACTACATGACCCACGCTTCTCTGAACCCATCGGGTGTCGTTCCGGTGGGCCCGGAGGTTAATTTCGATCAACCGCACGGGCGACGCTGACAGGTTGCTTTATTTAATATTGTGCAGGCCACGGCCGAACGGTGGGCCACTTAGGGCGAAGGCTACATGGCCACCGGGCAACAACCATATGAGTGGTTCGGGAAGGCGCAAATGTGGCTATCTCCAATCCATCACCTTTAAAGAAAATATGTTGTGCCGCTGACGCCTAGTGTCCTTCTTTACTAGCAGTTCACTTGAACTCCACCTTCGCACAGGGCTACGTTTCTTCTCTCATGAAGCTAACTGCCTTCCAATCTAGCCAGCCCTTCACAACTAGCCAGTCGACTGCCGTTGGCTCATGGGAGCGGTTTTTTTATTTTGCCGCCGACAACGAGCGGATCCTGGCGTAATAACACGCGTCAATTTAAACAAGCGGACCCGCTGAGAAAACTCGGCGGGTTTTTTATTTGGGGGAAAGATGAGCATGTCACTCCAAGAGATCAGGGGCGCGCTCGACGAGGTTGACCAACGCATCGTCAAAGCGCTAGCAAACCGACACGAGCTAGTCACCCTCGTGCTGAAAGCGAAACAAGAACCGATTACGGGATTCGATCGCGATGAAATTCGCGAACACGAGATTCTTGCCCGGGTCGAGAGACAAGCGCGTAAGGTTGGAATCGATCCCAACTATGTTGCTTCTCTTTTCCGGGAAATCATCCAACATTCCGTCGACTGGCAGCGCCAGAATACAAGTGAAAAGAACGACGAGGACCCGCGCGTGCCTTTACGTGTCGGATACCAAGGTGGGGCTGGAGCTTATAGCTATCTGGCCGCATCGCAGTATTTCGGCAACCAGTTAATTGATTGCCGGGGGTACCGAAATTTTCGTGAACTAGCCACTGCCGTAGAAGACAACAAGCTCGACTACGCCATGCTCCCGGGTGAGAACACAACGGCCGGGTCGATCAACGAAGCCTACGACGTTCTCGCCGACGCCAATGTAGCAGCTGTGGGAGAAGAGGTGTTCCGAGTCGAGCATTGCCTCGTAGCCCTTAAGCCTGTCCCGCTGGCGAAGGTGCGGCGCATCGCTTCGCACCCGCAAGCACTGGCTCAGTGTAGCGAGTTTCTCGCCACACTTAGCGAGTGCCAGATAGAGTCGTACACCGATACGGCGATGGCTGTCGGGAAGGTCGTCCGGGATGGTGATCCCGGGCAGGCAGCGATCGCCAGCCGTGAAGCAGCCCGACGACACGGGCTCGAGGTATTAAAGAGTGGGATCGCCAACCAAAAGGAAAACTACACTCGATTCTTGGTAATCGCTCGCGAGCCCATAGCATACGATGCTGGCGTTACGTGCAAGACATCATTAGTTCTTTCCACCTTGCACCAAAAGGCAGCCCTGGCAGCATGCTTAAACGTCCTTGCTGGCCATAACCTAAACCTGACCAAAATCGAGTCGCGCCCCCTGAAGAACACGCCCTGGGAGTATCTTTTCTACATAGATTTTGAGGGGAACCTCGCAGAGGACAACACCAGTAGCGCCGTTGCCGAATTGGAAGCGCACACCAGCCACTTAAAAATCCTGGGATCGTATCCGGTCAGATCAATCAAGTCTTAGTTCGCAAGGTGCTGTAATTGGCACCGGTCGGACTGTGAGGGGCGCATAATACCCAACACGACCGTGAACCGTGTTGGGTTTTAGGTTAGCGTTCCTCCATGAAAAATTTAATCGCGGCAATCATAATCGTTATTATTGGCCTGCTGCCGGTAGCATGCTCCGCAAACGATCAGCAAGCCATAGAAGCCACAACCTCATCGGACGACGGTCTCACAGCCTTCGTCAACGCACGAATCATTGACGGTACCGGGGCGGACGCTATCGAGAATGGTGTCCTGCTGCTGCGGGGTGGCCGCATCGAAGCCGTCGGGACAGAGGAGCAAGTCTCTGTCCCGCTCGGTGCCACGCGCGTCGAACTAAACGGCCGAACGATCTTTCCAGGATTGATAAACACCCACGGTCACGTCGGTGACACACTCGGCCTCGAGGGTGGACACTACTCCGAACAGAACATTCTGGACCACTTAGCACTATACGCGCGATATGGCGTCACCACCGTTAACAGCCTGGGAGGCGACGAGGAGCTGGCCGGCGCTATTCGCGCCTCAGAAGGCTCGGCAGATCTCAATCGTGCTCGCCTGCTGTTCGCCGGACCAGTAGTTGACGCGGCCTCTCCCGAGGACATCACAGAACTTATCAACGATGTCGCTAACATGGGACCAGACTTCATCAAAATCCGCGTCGACGACAACCTCGGACGGACGCCTAAGATGGCTCCGGAGGTATACACCGCTGCCATTGATGCGGCTCATGCCAATGAGCTACCACTCGCCAGCCATCTCTTTTATCTTGATGATGCGAAGGGGCTGCTCAACGCTGGCGTTGATTTCGTTGCACACAGTGTGCGGGATCAACCAGTGGACCAAGAGCTCATCGATCTTTTGATCGACAATGACGTCTGCTACTGCCCGACCCTGACACGCGAGATCTCAACCTTTGTGTATGAAGAGCGCCCGGATTTCTTTGACGATCCATTTTTCCTCGCCGAAGCAGACCCAGTTGTCATCCAGGCTCTCGAAGATCCAGATCTCCAACGTACTTACCAAGCGGGCGCCCCTTACAAGGAAGCTCTGCGGGTGGCGCTAGCCAACCTCAAGGCACTGTCAGATGGTGGTGCAACTATAGCGATGGGGACAGATTCGGGCCCGCCAGCGCGATTCCATGGTTACTTCGAACACCTTGAGCTTGAACTCATGGCCCAAGCGGGCCTCGCACCGATGCAAATTCTCGTTGCCTCGACTAGCGATGCGGCTCGTTGCATCGGACTCGAGGAGGTTGGCACGCTTGAAGCTGGCAAGTTTGCCGACTTTGTCGTCACCACCGCAAATCCACTCGAGGACATCACCAACACCAGAATGATTGAATCAGTGTGGATTTCAGGGAACGAAGTGCCCCGGCAGCGGTAGCCTTAGCCCAAGAGCAAGAAGCTGCCGCCGTGAACGGGGACCGCGAATTCGAGCAGGGGAAGACTTGGTGTCTGGACGTTGGGACAGGATGAGTGGATAGCATGGCGACGTTGAGCACACCCCCAGCCGACCGTTCCGGGTTGTCGCGGAAGATGAGCCTGACGGCGCTCACTGCCACAGGGATCTGCGCGATGCTAGGGGCGGCGATTAATGTGCTTCCGTTCATGATCCAGCGGAGCGTGCCGGGGATCGGTCCCTGGGTGCTACCTGCCTTCGTATTCGCCGCTGTGCCCGCCCTCATTGCCGCGCTTGCTTATGCCATCCTTGCATCCGCGATGCCACGCGCCGGCGGCAGCTACGTGTACGCCAGCCGTGCGTTACATCCGTACCTCGGCTTCGTGGCAAGTTTCTCACAATGGATCGGCTTGTCGATCGCGATTGGCGTGGTCTCGTACGTCTTGGTTCCATTTCTGCGCGACATTGCCACCGCTCTAGGGCAAATTGGCCTTGCGACGATGCTCGAAACCGGAATTGTGAGGGTGTCGGTGGCCCTTGTATTCCTGTGGACCTTTGTATGGGTGAACCTGCGAGGTCTAAAGCTCTACAAAAATATGTTAGTGCCGATGATGTTCCTGATGTTCGCCCTTGGCTCAGTGGTTATCATCGCCGGATTTACATTCGATCATGAGCAGTTCACCGTTGCCGTGCAGGCAGCTGACAACCGCGCCATCCCGGAAGGCGGTGAGTTTCCATTTCGTTTCCAAACCTTCCTCGCCGCCGCCGCGGTCCTGTTCTCCAGCTTCATCGGTTTCGATTCGATCGCCCAGGCGGGTGGTGAGGCGCGTAACCCCCATCGATCGCTCCCGCTGGCCATCGGCATCACGGTGATCACCGTCGGAACGTTCTACTTCCTGTTCACCAGCGCCGTCTATCACGCGGTTCCTTGGAGATTTGTTGCGGAGGAGGCACTGGTCCGCGACCTCACTGCGCCCGGCCTACTCAGTTACTTGTTACCGACAGGATGGACGGTGGCGATTATCACCGGTGCAGCGGTGGCATTGATCAACGATCTGCCCGCGATGCTGTTGGCCGTCTCGCGGCTGATGTTCGCCTGGGCCGAGGACGGGATCTTCCCGCGCTTTGTCGGCTCGGTGCACCCGACGCGTCATACGCCGGTAGTCGCGATCGTTCTGAGCGGATTGATGGCCTCGGTAGGCATCTTGGGGAGCCACCTGGCGGGTGATTTCTTCCTTGGTGTCGACATCCTGGTGACTGCCATGCTGGTCAATTTCCTGCTGATGTGCGCATCGGTAGTGACACTGCCACATCGCAACCCCGAACTAGCTGCAGAGGTTCGCGTGCTGCCACAACGTGGCGCTCAGGTGCCACTGGCCTTGCTCGGTATCGTGTTGTTGGGCACATTCCTCTTGGTGCATGTCTGGAAGGACATTTCGACGCCCCAATCGGCCTGGTACCTTCACTCGACCGCCATTTGGGTGGTAGTGATGTTGGTGGGCAGCGCCATCTATGTTTGTGAGTTCACCCGACTACGACACAGCGGCGTCGACGTACAGGCACGATTCTCGACCCTCCCGCCCGAGTAACCGAAAGAATGGTAAAGGCACCTAGCGAGCGGACACCGGTGAGATCTCTGGGCGAGCGCGGCTCATGAAAGCCGCCGATGAGCGTGGTGTGGTGGCCGATCGCTGGGAACTGGCGCCCGACCTGAGCATCTCCCGGGTTCTCACGGGCCTCTGGCAAATCGCCGACATGGAACGTGACGGCCAGCAACTCGACCTCGTGGCAACGGCTCGCGAAATGGAACCCTACATCAAGGCTGGGCTCACAACATTCGACATGGCAGACCACTACGGGTCAGCGGAGGAGATCGCGGGTTTGTTCGCGCGTGAGCACGGAAGCGAAGCTGTACAGACTTTGACAAAATGGGTTCCGAAACCGGGGCCCTCGACCCGAGAGGAAGTGCGCGAGGCCGTTGAGCTTTCACTCCGCCGGATGCAGACCGAACGCCTCGACTTGCTGCAGTTCCATGCCTGGAACTATGCCGATCCGAGCTATCTCGACACCCTCTTCTACCTCCAAGAGCTCAAGGATGAGGGGGTGATTCTCCACCTCGGCCTCACCAATACCGACACCGCACACCTGCGGATGATCGTCAACAGTGGCATCAGAATCACGTCAAACCAAGTGTGCTTCTCGCTCCTCGATCAGCGGGCGCACACCCATGGGATGATCGAACTGTGCAGGAAACAAGGCATCACGCTGCTGGCATTCGGCGCTTTGGCCGGCGGTTTTCTCACCGACCGCTGGCTAAACCAGCCCGAGCCAGACAAGGATAAGCTCGAGACTTGGTCTGAGATGAAATATAGGCGTTTCATTCGTGAGGCCGGTGGCTGGGAAGCCTTGCAGGGACTACTGCGCGTCGTGCACGCGATCGCTGAACGGCACAGCGTCTCCATGGCGAACGTAGTTTGTCGTTATGTCCTCGACCAGCCGGCGATTGGCGGCATCATCATCGGCGCCCGCCTTGGACTCAGCGAGCATCGTGATGACAATCTGAGAATCTTCGAGTTCGTTCTCGACGACGCCGACAAGGCGGAGATCATCGCGGCGGTGGATCGATTGCGTCCTATTCCGGGTGACTGCGGCGACGAGTACCGTCGTCCACCTTACCTGACAGCGTCGGGGGATCTCAGCCATCACCTGGAAGCGATGCCGGCTCCTTACGAAGCCAAACCCGGCACCGACGGTAAAACGCGGGTGTTCAGCGGAACCGTTTGGGAAGATCTGGCTGGCTTTAGCCGGGCAATCCGCCAGGAGAATCGAATCTTCATTTCGGGCACAACCGCCACCCACAGCGACCAGGTCATCGGTGGATCTGATCCGGTGTCTCAAACCCACTTTGTGATTGACAAGATCGATGGCGCGCTTCAGTCGCTAGGCGCATGCCTCGACGACGTCATTCGGACACGTGTGTATATCCAGGACATGGCGCACTGGGAACCGATCTCAAACGTCCATGGGATGCGGTTTCGCAACATCAAGCCGGCCAACACGCTAGTTCAAGCAGGAATCATCGGCTCCGAGTACTTAGTGGAAATTGAGGCCGAAGCCAGCGTCACCGGGTGACACAGGTCACCGTATAAGGCTGCAACGAAACCGTTTTCGCCGCCGGGCCGGATTCTCTTCCGGCCTTCGATGTTCTGGTCAGTTAACGACTGCGCCGCATCTGATAGTCCTTCGGAGGGGTCGCTCCTAGCAGATGCTCGACAAAATAATCCCAACGACGGCGCATCATGTAGGGCTCATTACCGAAACCATGACCTCGGTTCGGGAACAGGATGAAATCGAAGTTCTTGTTGGCTGCGATAAGTGCATCTACCACCAAGAGCGTGCTGTAAAACGGTACATTGGTATCCATAGTGCCGTGCGCCAGCAAGAGCTTGCCTTTGAGATTATGGGCAAAGTTCTGGTTCGCTTGATTGTCGTAGTTGGTTCCACCACCTGGGTCTCGGACGAGCAAACCCTGCCACTTTTCCCCCCAGTCATCTTCGTACACGCGATTGTCGTGGTTGCCAGCCTGTGAGACACCAACCTTGAAAAAGTCTGGGTAGTGAAACATCGCACCAGTGGTGGCATAGCCACCGCCTGAATGTCCGTAGATCCCGACACGATCAATGTCGATCCATGGGTAGCGCTCAGCAAGCTGCTGCATCCCCGTCACCTGGTCTGGAAGCGTATTGTCGCCCATGTCGCCGTAATAGGCTTCGTGAAACGACTTTGACCGCCACGGGGTGCCCATGCCATCGAGTTTGATGACAATGAAGCCAAGTTCGGCTATCGCCTGGGTATCACCTCGCGCTACCGAGAAATTGCGAGACCCCACGCTGCCTGTCTGCGGGCCCGGGTAGATACTGTTGATGATCGGATACTTGCGATTGGGGTCTAGGTTCGTTGGCTTGAACATCAAGCCATACAGGTCAGTCTTGTCATCACGCGCCTTAACGGTGAATGGTTGGGGCGGTTGCCAGCCTGCGCTAAGCAACCGTGAAATGTCTGCTTTCTCAAGGTCAACGAGCTTCGCCCCCTCAGAGTCACGCAGCACAGCGACTGGCGGCGTATCTGGTGTCGAGAAATTATCGACGAAATGGCCACTTGACGGCGACAGTGTGATGTTGTGGTTGGCGTTTTCGGGCGTTAGGAGGATCATCCGTCGACCATCGAAACCGACCCGGTAGAAATGCTGAAAGTAAGGGTCACGTTCTTCCTCGAAACCAACACCAAGGAAGTAGATTTGCCGTTCCTTTTTGTCGATCCGAAGGATCCTCGTCACATTTCCCTCTCCCGTCGTGATCTGATTCTTGACGTCGCCAGTTTCAAGGTCATAAAGGTATAAATGGCCCCAGTCATCGCGCTCAGAAAACCAGATAAACTCACCAGAGTCCGGAAGATAGCGCCAATTGGTGGCACCATTACCCGATTCGAAGAAGGTCGGAACTGACTCTTTCAGTACTGTGCGGGCCTCACCGCTGCTTATATCCGCAATGCGCAGCCACTCTTGCTTATGATCGCGTGAGGTTGACAAAAATGCCATTGACGACGAATCGGGACTCCACTGCACGTCGCCCCAACTACCACCGCAGATGATGTCGTCACACCTCGACGAGCGATGTTGATCCGGAGGCATCTGAAGTCGCACCAATGTGCCGTCCTGAAGATTAATGACGACGCGTTCAACGACGGTGATCACCGAGTCGCCGGGCAGTGGATACTTCCAGGCTTCCAGGCTTGGATGGCCAAGCCGAGTACCAGTCAAGTACATCTCGCCAACACCTCGCTGGTCCTGCTGGAAGGTAGCAATCTTATTCGAGTCCGGTGACCACAACACAACCGGTCGGTCGCTCTTTCGCCACCCTGCATTGTCGGTGGCATAGCCGTAATCCTTGGCACCATCCCGGGTCAGCGGCTGCTCGGCGCCGGTCACCACGTCACGCACCCAGAGGTTTTCGTCACGGATGAAAACCTCCCGCGTCCCGTCTGGAGAAAGCACTGTCGGCGCCCTTCCACTATTACCGCGTTCACCTCTGCCCCGGCGGCCATCATCCGTCACGGCGCCACTGGATATGCACCGATAGTTCTGGATGTTGCAAGCCCAGCCGCGACCCTCAGCGTTGAAGCGAATCGTGTTGTCATCAAACTCGAAGCGGGTGAACGGCAGTCCGTACGCCTCATAAATGACGTTGGGCATCCCTTCTGGAACCAATTGGCCCAAAGCCTCAGAAAACGCCTCGGCCAACCTTGTGTGGTCGAATGCTGGTTCGCGTGTTCTTCTTTCCGGGTCTACCAGGATGAATTCGTTACCGGTCGCAGTTGCAACTCGGTACCAAAAACGCTCCCCGGGGAGCCAGTTCGGTGACACACCAGAATGAAGGATGAGCGAGCCAAGGTTGTTGCCGAGAAATCCTTCGGCGCGCTCGTAATCAGCAGCATTCAGTGCATCAGGTGCGTGCGCCTGCTGCGCTAGGACCGGGGCCGCCACACCGATTGCCATGCAAACGACAACCGCTACGCTGACTACCAATGTTTGAACGATGTGATGGGAACAAGAAAGCATTCTGCTTCTCCGTCGACGTGCTGGCCTCTGCGGAAAGAACCGAAGACGATTATGGCCGCTCGATAACCGCCTTGATCGCTTCTACGCTCGTGTCGATGCGAAACTGCAGCAGTTTCTTGCCGATCGAAATCGACTTCTCCTTGTCTTTAATACTAAGGCCGTTGATCGAAGCAAGGCCGGCTGCCAAACGCTGACTGTAGCGAACGGTTTTCGGGTCGGTGGCCATCATGATTGTGGTGATGACGTAGTCGTCATGGTGCCCATCATTGTCACCTTCTACGATACCGAGCTCGTTTTCCATGTAGGTAAAAACGTCGCGGTACCGATAGAACTCAGAGATGTAATGGGCACGAGTTTCTCCCCAACGCTCGTTCAGGACCGTAGCTGCGTTTCCCATTCCTGCCTGGTTTCCACCGCTATCGCCGATGAAGATGATGTGTTCGAAGCCATGTTGCTTGAGGCTCTCACCGACATCCTCAAGGACCATCTCAAAGGTCTCCTGGCGAAGGCTAATACTCCCTGAGTAAAGCATTGCCCCCGACTTCGGATCGTGGCTGCCTTCCGGGACCAGCTTGATGATCGGGGCACAGAGAGCATTTCCGAGTTTCCGGGCAATGCCCTCGCACGCACCTTGCAGGACATAGTTATGCTTGCCCGTCGCCAGAAAAGGTCCATTTTGCTCCACGCCTCCAGTAGACACGATTGCGGTCGTCTTGCCAGCGACGAGAGCATCCCTCACTTCCATCCAGGTGAGCTCTTCGATCCATACTGAATTGAGGGCCTTAATCGGCCGTTCCATCGCGTACATTCGCTCCACTTGTTGCCGTTGCTGGTCCCTCCGCTGCTCGGGAGTCATGCTTCCCCGGGCACCTCTCTGGTGGGCGAAAACGTATGTCGTTAATCCGGTCACTAAGGCAATGATCACAATTGCAGTGAGAATCTTTGTCGCTTTATGCATTTTGCTACCTCCCTGAAGAAAAGCTGCGACCCTCCCAAAATTAGGGGCATAGCTGGACCAATTGCTAATTTTATCGTTTGATATCGTGTTGGACACTAGCAACGGTGCCGGACACTATCACCCGAATCATTATGAGTCACCGGAGAAATGCCATGAGAATGATTGCCATAATCCTGACGTTGGTCCTGGGCGCCTGCACGCCCGTAACCGAGGACATCGTCCACAATGACGTTGTAACCCAGGACGTTGTCCGTACTGGCGATCCCTATGCACGGGGATATACCGACGAAGATTTTCCTCGAATCCAAGAGCTTGCAGAGGATGTGTATTCATACGAGCAACTCCGTCCGGCGGGCGAAGAGAAATTCACAACCGTCAGCATGTTCGTGGTCACACAGGAAGGCGTCTTGGTTGCAGATGGCCAAGGCAATGTCATAGAAACCCAACGCATGATTGACGAAATCGCCAAGATTACGGACCAGCCAATCACCCACGTGGTCGTGTGCTCCGATCATGGTGATCACACGGCCGGCAACTCAGCATTCCCTGAAGGTATTACGGTGTGGGCACACCCGACATCCGCCGAAGTGTTGGAGAGTAATGCCAATCAAACGAATCCCGACAACGAAGCAGCGCGGGTGGTAGCGCCAAACGCACTCGTCGAAGAAACTGAGGTGCTCAACCTTGGCGGCAAAGAGATCCAACTGCGCTTCCTGGGCCGCTCACACACAGGAGGCGACCTAAGCGTTTACCTTCCAGAAGAGAAGATCCTTTTTATGAGTGAGGCATACTTGAACCGGATCTTCCCAGCGATGCGCTCCGCCTATCCCTCAGAATGGGTAGCGATGATCGAAAAAGCGCAGGCGATGGACGTCGACATGTACGTTCCTGGCCATGGTTTTGTCGAGTCACCGCAGATTTTAAAGGAAGAGCTTGAAACCTACCGTCAGGCACTCGTACAGGTAATCGAAGAGGCCAGACGACTACATGCTCTTGGCTTAAACACTGAAGAAGCGATTGAACAGGCACAGTTTGGCGATCTAGAAACCTGGTCACTACGGTCCAGTCAGGGTTCGCGGGCAATCCAGCGAGTCTTCCTCGAACTCAACGGGGAGCTTCCCGGTTCGGGCCAGGAGAACTAGCGGTTAGCGCCCGGCGGCCCGCCTACCCACCGAAAGCGCCTCGGGTTCGGTCACAATAATCACTTGAAAGCCTTGATTCAGGCGTTCGGCAATGTCATTGACGCCGGCAGTTATACCGCACGGAATGTTGAACTCAAGACACGCAGCCAAGACCGTCTGGATCGCGTTCTCGGTGGCCTCCTGGTCGCCGCCATAAGCGCGGCTTAAATCTCCTGGCCCCGGGATCACGACGCTAACGCCCGGTACGTTAACAATCTCTCGAGCGTTCGCTATTCCAACTTGATCTTCTATCAACAGCACGTTGACGAGTTTCCCTTGTTCGTTAGCGGGCCAACCATTGGTGCCCATCATTTGCACCACCAGCATGGCCTCCTCGGCAGTTTCTACATGCGGAAATACGATCGAGTCGACACCCGATTCAATGCCCATAGCAACTCGTTCGCGGGCTTCATTGTGCCCGTCACGAATCGGTGGTATCCGCAATGCCGTTGCGTGAGTGCCTTCGGGCCCAGCGTTGTCGGTCATCCCCTTCATGAAAGCCTGCATCCGCGGGATATCGAACGGCCCAGTTTCCATCGAGTAAAAAATGAAATCTGGTTCGCGATTGGCTACCAATTCGGCACCCTCCTCAGGTGTCTTCTCTCGAGAAAAGATGCCAAAAACCGCCTGGCCATCAGCTAGCAACGATGCCATGTGTCCTGTGGGTAGATCACTCTGTAGCCCCGTAGCGGAACCCTCCGATGCTATTGCCATTGCCAAACTTCCTGAAATGATGAGTCCTGTTATCAAACCTGCAATTAAGCGTCTCATATGCTCTGAATCCTTTCATTGGCCAAAAGAACCTGCCCTATATAACACGGAGCGGCAATTTTTCTAACGAAAGTTTAAGGGAGGCTCCAGTTGACTTTTCGACATCATGTGCAGAATCTTACGAACAGTTTAGCTGGACGGTCGTTAGCCTGGACAGCAGCATGGGCACGGGACGACCTTCGAGGAGGTTTTCGATGTACAGACGCAGTGCCGCCGCGATTGCAGGTTGCTTCGCACTTATCCTAGTCAACTGGACAGGTGTTGGCGCCCAGTCACAATTGCCTATGGCACCCATGAGCGGCTCAGGGGGGACCGTGTCGCCCGCCTATGAAGGCTGGTACCAGAACCCCGACGGCACCTACAACCTTTCGTTCGGCTACTACAACCGAAACACCGAAGAAATCCTTGAGATTCCCATCGGGCCTGATAATTCCATCGAGCCCCCCGAGTTCAACGGCACCCAGCCCACGCGGTTCGAGCCGCGCCGCCATTGGGGAGTATTCGTGGTAACCGTACCGGCCGACTTCGGTAACCAGCGAATTGAGTGGACACTGAACATCCGGGGCCAAAAAGTCACGATACCCGGTCACCTTCGCCAGGAGTGGCTGATCGACGCCCTAGAAGGTGAGGCCGGAGGAGGTAACACGCCCCCGGTGCTGAAGTTCGATATGAGCGACGCAGAAGGGGCTGGTCCAGGCGGCATCACCACCGGTCCACTTGAAGGAAAAGTTGGTGAGGCTATCGCTGTCAAAGTGTGGGCACACGATGACGGTGTGGGGGCGCGCCCCGGGAGAAGACCCGCTTCAGTAACATTGACCTGGTTCAAACACCAAGGACCTGGAGACGTGACGTTCAGCGAGGAAAGCTCCCGCGTTCCGGTCACTGGTGCCGAAACGAGCACCATGGCAACTTTTAGTGCGCTAGGTAACTACATGCTACGGGTACGCGCCAACGATGCATCCGGGGTTTCCGGAGCCGGACATGCACAGTGCTGCTGGACCAACGGTTTTGTGAAAGTGACAGTAACTCAATGAGACGAAAGGACCACGCCATGAAGCGAACCCCAATCACACAGCGGATCGCTGGCTGCATCGGCATCGGCGCCCTGATACTCGCGGCACTGTTTGTCGTTCAGGGTCAGCCAGCAGTGGCGCAGCAGAGCGACACTAACGGCCATGACGGGGTGACATATGCCAAGGACGTTGCTCCTATCTTCCAGGAAAAATGCCAGGTTTGTCACCAGCCCGACTCGATCGCCCCGTTCTCGTTGCTCACTTACGAGAGCGCCCGAATGTACGCGCCGATGATCAAGGACAAGGTCGCCAACCGCGTCATGCCACCGTGGCACATCAACCGCACGGTCGGCATCCAGGAATTCAAGAACGATCGAGGGCTGACAAACAAACAGATCGAGACCATCGTCGACTGGGTTGATGCTGGAGCACCGTTGGGCGATCCGGCCGATATGCCGCCGCCGCGCGAGTTCCCCAATACCAACGGGTGGCGGCTCGCCGAGCAGTTCGGTGAACCCGACCTGATCGTACCTTCGGAGCCGTACACGCTCGCCGCCGTGACCCAAGACAAGTGGTTCCGGCCAACGGTCGAGACAGGTCTCACCGAAAAACGTTGGGTCAAGGCCATCGAAATTCGCCCGGTGAGCACCGAAACACGCTCGATCGTCCACCACACTCTTGCCTACCTGCTACAAGAGGAAAAACGAGACGAGCAGAGCGCCGGCGCGGCGGTGCAGACGAGTAGCCGCAGCGCCATGGGCGGGCCAGGGTTGTTCATGGAGTGGGCCGTTGGCAAGGCGGGCGAGATTTTCCCCGACGGAGCTGGCAAGCTGATGCTACCGGACTCGAGGATCCGCTGGGAAGTGCATATGCACGCCAACGGAACAGAGGTGGAGGACAGCTACGTTGAGCTCGGAGTCTGGTTCCACCCTAAGGATAACGAACCCACAAACCGCACCAGGCTGCGCATGTTTGATGCACGGGGACGCAGTGGCCTGGATATCCCGCCGAACGAGGTCGCAGTTACCCAGCAGTTCCATGTGCTTCGCTGGCCATCGCGCTTGGAAAACTTTCAGCCTCACATGCACATGCGCGGCAAGATTATGACGATGGAAGCAATCTATCCCGACGGCCGTACCGTGCTGCTCAGCCAAGTCGACAACTTCCAGTGGAACTGGCATGTCAACTACATTTATGCCGACCATGCCGCTCCCCTGCTACCAGCCGGCACAACGCTCGTCATCACAGCATGGCATGACAACACCGGCGATAACCCCAACAACCCCGATCCGGAGCAGTGGATCGGGTGGGGTGACCGCACCGTCGATGAGATGGCCCACGCCTGGGTCGACGTGACCTACCTTCCGCAGGAGGAGTTTGACTGGTTGATCGCCGAGCGCGAAGCGACAGAACAGGAACGGCAGCAGCAAAACCAGTAGCCACGCGACTAAAAAGTCTAGGGTGGCGACCTTTCTAGGGTCGCCACCCTTTTCAATGCAGAACTAACCCCACCACATCTAGTCAGAGTGCCAAGCATCTACGGCACTTCTTTCGCCTGCCGCGTCAACAAAGTTTTTCTCGGACGAGCCTCTGGACCAACTCAGGATCGGCGGTACCGCCCATCTTGCGCATTACCTGGCCAACAAAGAAACCTGCAAGTCCGGTACGTCCAGAGCGATACTCCTTGGCTTTTTCAGGGTTGGCATCTATAACTTGCTCAACAATCGGCTCAACCGCCGAAACATCGGTGATCTGTTCCAGCCCACGCTCAGCAACGATCGCTTCGGGGTCACCACCTTCTCTCACAAGAATGGCGAGGATTTCCTTGCCGATCGTGCCAGAGATTGTTCGAGAGGCAACGAGAGCAACAAGGGCACCCAGTTCGGCCCCACCAAACGGTAGCCCGTCAGCCTTGCCATTTTCAAAGGAAGGCGACAGTTCATTAACGACCCAGTTGGCAACAACTTTGGCATCGTGGTGCACATCAAGCGCATCTTCGAACAATCGGGAGACCGACCTGTCGCTGGTCAATATGTCCGCTTCCTCAGCAGTCAATCCTACTTCTCCCAGGTAGTATTTATAGCGCTTTGCCAACGCCGGATTTGTGGCGCGGATGTCGTTGCGCACCTCCGATTTGGACCGCTTGATGCGTCGGCGCTTCTCGGCCGGAGCGTTGTTAGCTACCTCCACACCCTTTTGAGTTGACTGGTCGATGACCAATTTTTCTTCTGCTTCTGTGATCTTCGCCCACGTGTCGCGCAGTGTAACCACCCGGGTGAACACTGGTGTATTGGGTCTCGAATCGACTGGATCGACAAAAAAGTAGCCCTGGCGCTCGAACTGAAAATGGCAACTAAGTTTAGCGTCAGCCACGGCGGGCTCGAGCCGTGCTCCGAAGGTCTTTAAGTGGGATTCAGGGTTAAGGAAATCAGTGAAGTCTTTCCCTGAACTAGCCGCCGCCTTGTCAGGGTTTGCAACCTTAAAGAGTCGGTCGTACAGCCGAACCTCGACCGGCACCGAGTTGGCCGCCTCTACCCAATGAATTGTGCCCTTGACCTTGCGGCCATCAGACGCTGCCCCGCCACGCGTGTCCGGATCATATGTGCACCGCAGTTCAGTAATGTTGCCTAGCCCGTCTTTGATCACCTCAACGCAGGTAATGAAATAAGCGTAACGGAGGCGTACCTCACGGCCCGGTGCTAAACGAAAAAAACCTTTCTGTGGATTCTCTTCGAAGTCGCTCCGTTCAATGTATATCTCGCGGCTGAAGGGCACCGTACGACTGCCCTCCTTCGGAATGTCGCGCGGATAGAAGGGGGCCTCGAGTTCTTCGGTCCTGTCCTCCGGGTAGTTTGTAATGACCACCTTCACAGGGTCGAGCACGCACATCACACGCCGCGCCTTCTGGTTGAGGTCCTCTCGTATCGAGTACTCAAGTTTGCCGATATCAACCCTGCTATCGGCCTTGGCGACACCGACCAGATCACAAAAAAGCCGGATTGACTCCGGGGTAATTCCACGCCTTCGCATGCCCGAGATCGTCGGCATGCGGGGATCGTCCCAACCATCAACGTGACCTTCCTCAACCAAACGCAGCAGCTTGCGTTTGCTCATCACGGTGTAGTCGAGGTTAAGGCGGGCGAACTCATACTGGCGCGGCTGAGCATCACCAACGTCAACGTTTTCGATGAGCCAATCGTATATTGCGCGATTGTTCTCAAACTCGAGCGTGCACAGCGAATGAGTAATGTTCTCGATCGCATCCGAAAGCGGATGAGCAAAATCGTACATCGGGTAAATGCACCAGTCATCGCCAGTTCGGTGATGGTGAGCGTGGCGAATCCGGTACAGCAATGGGTCTCGCATTTTCATGTTGGGATGTTCTACGTCTATCTTGGCTCGCAGCACGTGAGCACCGTTCTCGAATTCGCCAGCCTTCATGCGTGCAAGAAGGTCGAGGTTTTCTTCGGTCGAACGATCTCGATAAACACTTGGCGTGCCCGGCTCGGTAAGGGTTCCGCGCATTTCGCGGATTTCCTCTTCCGAGGAACTATCGACGTAGGCCTTCCCGTCCTTTACCAGCTGGACCCCCATTTCGTAGAGACGCGGGAAGTAGTCGGAGGCGTATCGCACACCGTTATTCCACTCGAAGCCCAGCCAACGAACATCCTCTTGAATAGCGTCTACGTAGCTAGTGTCCTCTGTCGTTGGGTTTGTATCATCGAAACGAAGATTCGTTGTGCCGTTGTTTTCTCGTGCAACTCCGAAGCTCAAACAAATTGCTGTCGCGTGTCCCACGTGAAGAAACCCATTGGGCTCGGGCGGGAAGCGGGTGGCCACACGGCCACCATACGTACCGTTGGCATTGTCCTCCGCAACGATCGTTCGCACGAAGTCTAAGCCGACAGTATTGGCACTCTTAACGTTATCCTCGCGTGTGGTCATATGGTTATTTGATAGATATTCAGGGACCTTGATCAGAAAAGGGATTTTAGGTCGTGATCCTCTGCGTCGTCATCTGGCCAAACACTCTGGAATCAGGATTCAAGAGCTAAGCAAAACACGCTGCCAACAGGCTAAGGCTAGCGCCGCAGGATCACCTCGCCTGCCAACTCACCTGTAAACTCGCCTCCATCGATAACCAGCGCACCGTTAATGAGCAGATACTCGATCCCCTCGCTGTTCTGGTGAGGATCTCCATCGGCGATGAATTCACTCAATTTTGCATCAGTAAGGTCGGGAAGGCGGTCAAAGGTTGCCCGATCCTGGATAGTCTCGGCGTCAAAAACAAGAATGTCAGCTTTGTACCCTTCCTTTAGGTAGCCACGGTCTTTAATGCCTAAGATGCTAGCCGGCAAGGAAGTGACTTTACGCACAAAGAAAGGCAAGGTAATGACGCCCTCATCAAGAACATACTTGCGCAACATGCGGGGAAAGGTGCCGTAGGAACGAGGATGGGCACGCGGACCGGCGGCACCACCGTCGGTGGCAGGGGCGATGTAATCACGTGTCATGTAGTGGTGTAGGTCATCCTCGATCATCGAGTAAGACTGGATCTGCGCATCGTTGTCGAGCTGCAGGTAACGCCCTGTCTCAAAGAGGTTTTCCCCACGTAGTTCAGCAATTTCCTCAAGAGTCCGTCCTACGTACGACGGGTCCGGTTCGAAGGCTCTCACAAACATGCGGTCAGCACCGCCACGCGCGAGAATCTCGTGCATAACATCCTTTTCCAACTGCGTGGCAAAGACCTCGTCTCCCTCCATACGCTGGCGCATGAGCGCTTTGCGCTCCGCTACCTCGAGTTCCCGACCAACTGCTTCACCCAAGTATGGCTCCCACTTGAAGAGCTGAGTGTTTCTGTCGGGCCCCGATGAAGTGTAGGGGTACTGGTCAGCGGTGATGTCAATGCCTTCTGCTCGCCCCTTCTCGATCAGAGCGGTCGCATCCCGGCTCCTCCCCCAAAAGGGAATACCTGTCGATTTGATGTGGAGAATGTGCACCCGAATGCCCGCTTCACGACCAATGTCAATAATCTCCTGGATGGCGTCAAGATGAGTGACGCGCGGCGATGAGTCACTCGCAACCCACCAGATTGAGCGAGTTCCCTCACTGCGAATGTGGCTCACGTACATACCACCATAAGCTGCCGCCTCTTGCGCCAATGCGATGATCTCCTCAGTGGTCGCAAAATGGCCATTCCAGTAGTCGAGTGCGTTGCTGATGCCAAAGGCCCCGCCTTCCATGGCCTTGCCCACGAGAGCCTTCATCTCCTCAAGCTGGTCAGGCGTTGGGCTCGCATCAACTGCGCCTAGAACCTTGTTGCGGATGCTTCCTATACCAGCAAGCATGGCAGCGTTCGTACCAATGCCGTTGCGAGACCATTCCTCCGCTTTGTCCTGGATCGAGCTGTCTTCACCCCAAATACTGCCGCCTTCGCCAAAAAGCACGGTCGTAATGCCCTGAGTAAGATTGTTGACCGTTGCACGAGCAAGGTCAGATGCTTCCCTCTCATCCGAATCGTCCATGTCGAAACCTGAGTTTGCATGGGAGTGCAGGTCGATGATTCCCGGCATGACGAATTTCCCGTTGACGTCGATCACTCGTTCAGCTGAAGCGTCCCCGAAGTCGCCCACGCCTACGATGTCATTACCTTTGATCGCAACATCAGCATAGACCCAAGGATTCCCCGAGCCATCAAAGACACGTCCACCGCGCAGCACAATGTCGTAGCTCGGTTCCTCAGATGTCTGTAGGGCAGTTTCCTCTTGAGGCGCTGAGAAGATCACCCCTGGCAAGGACGCTCCCAGGAAAAAGACGGCGAGAACGGTTCGTGTGGTGCGCTTTCGGTACATCGTGCTTTCTTCTCCTCTTTGTTTTCTTTCGGGGCATAAAGGCCAGACAGCAGGTTCAGGCAGAAACCGCAGTCAGCCTATGCTATGGAGTCCTTTGAGAGTGTGTCAATCGACGGGCCGGAGCGCCACAAGGTCGCCGGGGTCACTCGTTCCCCATCGCCACCGCAGGCTGTCTTGTTGATTGTCATCGGCCTTTTGCGCTTGTATTACAACGGATGTAAGAATGCCGCTCTCACCTTTCGGCTCATGGAGTTGAAGAATTCATACGAACTGATCGATCATTTCGCCCTTCACGGACCCGAATTTGTCTGTGTTGGACGTGAAAATAGCCTTCGGAGGACATTATGTACCTATCGCCAAGAATTCATCGTCAATTGAAATGCAAAGCCGTCTTGTTTACTCAACGACTGGTCAGCTTTGTCATCCTCGCACTATTGTTGCCGTCCACGGTTGGAGCGCAACGAACCATCAAGCCCGTTCTTCACGGCACCCATTGGGTAGCAATTACCGGCAAACCACTCGGCGCGACTGCTGGAGCGACGATTTTTCAGCGTGGTGGTAACGCCGTGGACGCAGCGTGTGCAATGCTCGGGGCGACGTCCACAATGTGGGACACGCTCGGTTGGGGCGGTGAAACCCAAGCACTGATCTACGACCCGAACGAGAAGAAGGTCATCGGCATCAATGGACTTGGAGTGGCACCAACCGGTGCAACAGCCGAGTTCTTCAAGCAATTGGACCTCGAATACCCACCGGCAACGGGCCCGTTGGCTGCAGTGACGCCAGGAACGCCTGGGGCACTGATGGTAATGCTCGCAGAGTGGGGGACTATGAGCCTTGCTGATGTACTTGGCCCTTCGATTGAGATGGCCGACGGGTACGCGATTGAGGCAGCTGCGGCCAACAACCTTGAAAGCAACAAGGATCTGTTCAAAGAATGGGGGCAATACTCAACGAGTGTATTCCTCCCCCACCTGGGAGAAGAACGTGAGGCTCCCTACCCCGGCGAAATCTTTCGCCAGCCGAATCTGGCAGCGACGTTGCGGAAGCTAGTCGAAGCTGAGGAGGAAGCGCTCGCTGCGGGCAAGAACCGTGAAGAAGCTATCTATGCTGCCTACGAACGCTTCTACAAGGGCGACATCGCCGAAGAGTTTGCCCGGGGGGCGCAAGAAGTTGGTGGATTAATCACCGCTGATGATCTCGCTGATTGGGAAGTCAAGATCGAAGAACCAGTGATGACGACCTATAAGGGAGTTGAGGTTTACAAACTAACTCACTGGGTGCAGGGGCCAGTGATGTTGCAAGCACTGAATATCCTTGAGAACTTTGACTTGCAAGCGATGGGATACAACAGCACTCGGTACATCCACTCGCTATACCAAACGATGAACCTCGCCTTCGCCGACCGAGACTTCTATTACGGCGATCCATACTTCCTCCCCGAAGAACCGATTGAAGGTTTGCTCTCGAAAGAGTACGCGCGGCACCGCGCCAGCGAAATTAACTGGGAGGCTAACGATCCCAACGTCAAGCCGGGTGACCCCTACCCCTTCCAGGGCAGTACAAATCCTTACCTGAACCTGCTCGAGCAGTGGAACGGCAGCGGAGAAGAAGCCCCAGGAAACATTGCCCACCGCGATGCCAACTCGATGACGCCTGCTTACACCAACGACGATACCAATGAATGGGGCACAAAAGAGCCATTCGGAGATGACTTCTTCCGCGGCACGACGTCAGTACAAGCAGCCGACGAGAATGGCTGGATTGTTTCTATTACACCGTCAGGAGCATGGATTCCGGCTGTCATCGCCGGCGAGACTGGGATCGGCATGAGCCAGCGTATGCAGAGCTTCGTGGTCAACCCAGCCGAGAATCCGTTCAATGTCGTCGAGCCTGGAAAGCGACCACGAGCCACGCTAACCCCGGGGATGGCTATCAAAGATGGGCAACCGTATCTGTCGTTTGCAGTGCAGGGTGGTGACGGTCAAGACCAGAACCTGTTGCAGTTCTTCTTGAACATGGTCGAGTGGGACATGAACGTGCAGCAAGCTGTCGAAGCCGCCAACATTAATAGCTCACAGATGAAAGGGTCTTTTGCTGAGCACCCATCAGATCCGGGTGCCATTCTGGTGCGGGAAGACACACCGCCGTGGGTGCTGGCAGACTTGCGCAGCATGGGCTACGACATCAGTACCTCACCGCGCACCTCCGGACCCATCAACGCAATTTTCTTCGACATCCGTAACCGCACGATGTGGGGAGGTTCAAGTAACCATGGCGAGGACTACGGGATCGCCTGGGAATAGTGCTGGGCAGACATGGAAAAGGCCTCTCTACCTCGATAGATTGGCCAGTTTGCAGTCGCCGCCCTGCCATAAGAGAGAGGCTCATGAGACCATACAGCCGTTTTTTTGCCGTCACTGCCCTCGTTTTCTTGTTTGTCACACTCTCAATTTCCTCTGCTTTCGCCCAGGGGACTGTCGGCGATTACCAACGCGCGATAAATCTACGCGAGCATTTCGCGGGCCTAACGGTTGATCTTGCCGGGCAACCTACCTGGATCGAGGAAACCTCGAGTTTTTGGTATCGCAAGTCTGCGGAGGGTGGCAGCGAATTCATGCTAGTCGACACGACGACAGCCACAAAAACGACAGCATTCGACCACGCGCGTATTGCCACTTCGCTCTCGACGGCTCTTGCCGAGGAGTACACACACTCCACCTTGCCATTCAATCGAATCAACTTCGTCGATGAGATGAACGCCATCGAGGTGTCAATCAACGGCACCATATGGCGATGTGACCTTTCAAACTACGAATGTCGCTCAACTAGTCGCCAGGAAAGCGGCCGGAGACCACAGAACAATGAGCCACGCCCCTCTCCCGACGGCCACTGGGAGGCTCTGATCAACAACTACAATATTGTCGTCCGTGAGACGGGAACCAATGAATTGATTCGCCTGAGCATGGATGGGTCCGAGGGGGACGCGTACGACCTGTCGTCGATCACCTGGTCGCCCGACTCTCGCAAGTTCGCTGCCTACCGGGTCAAACCTGGCTACCAACGTGAGATTCACTACATTGAGTCTTCACCCGGCGACCAGCTGCAACCCAAGCACTCCACCCGCGCGTATGCAAAGCCTGGTGACCGACTCGACAAGGAAATGCCGGTGATCTTCAACCTCAGTCTTCGTACCCAAACCCACGTTGACGATACGTTGTTCCCGAACCCATATTCGATGTCACGGCTCGTGTGGCGGGAAGACTCTAGCGCTCTAACTTTTGAATACAACGAGCGTGGCCATCAGCTCTATCGGGTCATCGAGGTACTCGCAAATACCGGTGACACGCGGGCGCTGATCACTGAAGAAACAAGCACTTTCTTCCACTACTCCGGAAAAAAATTCCGATACGACATCGACGACGGCGATGAAATCATCTGGATGTCGGAACGCAGCGGTTGGAACCACCTCTACATGTATGAGGGCGGTGCTGGTCAGGTAAAACACCAGATCACCTCAGGCGATTGGCCGGTACGCGAAGTGGTGAAGGTTGACGAGAAAAATCGCCAGATCTGGTTCATTGCGAGCGGGATGCACCCTGAGCAGGATCCGTACTTTGAACACTACTACCGCATCAACTTCGACGGCACGAGCTTAATTCCGTTCACAAAAGCAAATGCAAATCATCAGGTCACCTTCTCCCCCGATATGGATTACTACGTTGACAGCTACTCACGTGTCGACATGGCGCCCATCGCAGAATTGAGGCGGACTGCGGACCAGTCGGTAGTAATGGAGATCGAACGGGCAGACATCAGCGGCCTTGTCGGCGCGGGCTGGGAAGCCCCGGAAGTGTTCGTTGCCAAAGGTCGCGACGGTGTCACCGACATCTGGGGTGTGATCTTCCGCCCCACCAATTTCGATCCGAATCAGACCTACCCGGTGATCGAGAACATCTACGCTGGCCCACACAATTCCTTCGTGCCCAAGTCGTTCCAGGAATATAACGGTAGCCGCGAGATTGCCGAGATTGGCTTCATCGTTGTCCAAATCGATGGCATGGGCACTTCGAACAGATCGAAAGATTTTCACGACGTCGCTTGGATGAACCTCAAGGACGCTGGCTTTGCCGACCGTATCCTTTGGCATCAGGCGGTTGCTGAACGCTACTCCTACTACGACATTAGTCGCGTTGGAATTTATGGCACCTCAGCCGGCGGACAGAGTTCCCTTGGCGGCCTGCTTTTTCATCCCGATTTCTATGACGTTGCTGTCTCCGCCGTTGGCTGCCACGACAACCGCATGGACAAAATCTGGTGGAACGAGCAATGGATGGGCTGGCCAATTGGTCCACACTACGCCGCATCGTCGAACGTCGACAATGCCTGGCGGCTTGAAGGCAAGGTGCTATTGATCGTAGGCGAGCTCGACACGAACGTAGATCCCGCCTCAACCATGCAGGTAGTGAACGCGTTGATCCAAGCTAACAAGCCGTTCGACCTTCTAGTGATTCCCGGAGCTGGGCATACCTCTGGCGGTGCTTACGGCCAACACAAACGCTTTGACTACTTCGTCGAACATCTATACGAAAACGACCCCCCATCGTGGGCCGAACTGGAAGCCACGATGGCGAGCGATAACAAAGATGACGCTGGGCAAACTGCCAGCGCGGCGTTCGAAAACACCACTTTCCCCAGCTGGAGTGAGATCTTCGAGAGCTGGGACGACAACAACTGGAAACGCTAAAGTGAAGTCCATCGTCGCACTTTGCTCGATCTTACTGGCCTTCGGCGGCACTCTAACTGGTACGGCGCAAAAATCGGAAAACGTGATCCTGTTCACGCTTGACGGCTTACGTTGGCAAGAAGTGTTCGCTGGGGCTGACGCAGCCCTTTTGAACAAAGAAGCGGGAGGGATTGATGACGTCGAGGCTCTCCGCCAAGAATTTTGGGCAGACGATGTCAACGATCGTAGACGGTTGCTCTTGCCTTTCTTCTGGGATGTCCTGGTTCCGTCGGGACAACTGTTCGGGAACACCTGGCGCGGAAGTGAAGTCCATGTCACCAACGGACACAACTTCTCATACCCTGGGTACAACGAGTTGCTTTCCGGGTTTCCCGACAACCGGATCGACAGCAACGCCAAGATTTTCAACCAGAACCCCAACGTGCTCGAATGGTTGGCGCGGAAACCAGACTTTAACAACCGCATCGGAGCCTTTACCGCTTGGGATGTGTTTCCATTTATCCTCAACGAGCCACGAGCTCGCATCATGGTTAACTCCGGTTGGGAACCTCTTGAAGACTTGCCCCTGACCCCTCGTCAGGAACTCATCAACCAGCTGATGAGCAGTAGTTTGCACGAGTCAGAGGGGGTCCGATCCGACGAGTTAACATTTTTCGCGGCGCTCGAATACCTACAGAAGGCTCGCCCCCGAGTGCTATTCATCTCACTCGATGGCACTGACACAAGTGCCCATTCTGGTCGCTACGATAACTACCTGCGGTCGGCCCGCATCAGCGACGAATACCTTAAGCTCCTTTGGGAACAGCTTCAGTCGATGGATGGTTACGCTGGTAAAACCACGCTTCTGATTACTACCGATCACGGCCGGGGCGGGGGCCCCGACGGCTGGCGAGGCCATGGAGAGGATGTTGCCGAATCGGAACTCATGTGGATTGGAGCGATCGGACCGAACATTGCGCCGCTCGGCGAGCGAACCAACACCGCTACCCTCGCCCAATCACAAATTGCGGCAACAATCGCTGCGCTTCTTGGCTTCGATTACCAGGCTGAAGTTCCTGATGCGTCAGGAGCAATCGAACAGATCATAGAGACAAACTCAGGCCCATTAGCCTCGCGACGCGCGTCTGGACGGCAATAATCGAAATACATATAGTTTCAACCAGCGTCCGGAACCGGTGAGGCTGCGGACCCTTCCGCAACTCGCGTGGTAGGCGCGGTTCGTTGTAACCCTTTTTTATCGCGGTTAACCTTTCGCCCACAGAAGTAGACGCTGATGGCCCCTGAAAAATACGTGGGGGCGGCTTGGGACGAACACGTAGATGGCTCGATAGGCGGGCCGGGAATCCGAGAACTTGATCGTTTGCCGATCCTCGTGGAGCGTGCAGGAATGAAACAAACTATTGCTCTTGCCCTTTTTATTGCTGCCCTACTACTTGCTGCTAGAACGTCAACAGGCACTAGCGAGGCTGCTTTCTCCCCAACCATCCAGGCACCCACCAGCACGCATCCACTTGCCCGGGACCTACGTTGGCGCAACATAGGTCCCGCTAACATGATGGGACGGATCGCAGCCATCGAGGGGCTCTCGACTGACTATCGTCACGTTCTGGTAGCCTCCGCGTCGGGCGGCGTGTTCAGGTCTCGCAACGCCGGTATCACTTGGGAGCCGATCTTTGACAATTCCACCGGTGCTGGCTCTATTGGGGCAGTAACCATGTTTGAGCCCGACCCCAACATCATCTGGGTTGGCACCGGCGAGGCTGCAAACCGCAACTCTAGTGGCTGGGGCAACGGCGTCTTTAAAACCACCGATGGGGGCCAAACGTGGCAGAACGTTGGGCTCGCTGACACTGGTCACATCGCGGAAATCACTCTACATCCGGACGATCCAAACATTGCCTACGTCGCCAGCCCCGGGCACCTGTGGGGCTACTCCGGCAACCGGGGTCTTTTCAAAACCGTCGACGGCGGCGAAACGTGGACAAAGCTCTCCGGCGGCCTTCCTAATGATCCTCAGACCGGAGCCACTGAAATTGTCTTGGATCCCCGGAACCCCGATGTGCTCTATGCCGGTATGTACCACCGTCTGCGTCAACCTGCGACGATGTACTCCGGCAGCAATAGCGGCGGTATTTTCAAGAGTAATGACGGGGGCTTGAGTTGGCGTGAGCTAACTAAAGGCCTGGCCGCGGGCGCGAGCGGGATGATCGACCTATCGATCTACCACAAGGATCCCGACATAATCGTGGCCGCCTACGAAGCAGACGAGAACATCCCCTACAATCCGTCTGTTCCTACCTCGGAGCAGTCCCCAGGCACTGGAATCTACATCTCCGAGGACAGCGGCGAAACGTGGAAGTGGATCTTGCGTACCGCCAACCGGCCCTTCTATCACGGCCAGGTGCAGATCGACCCGAACGATCCGGACCGGATCTTTTCGGTTGGCCGGACATTCCAGGTAACACTTGATGGGGGTGAAACCTGGAGGAACAAGTGGTGGGGAGGAGGCGGCGACGATCACGACCTGTGGATTGCGCCCTACGACTCAAACATTTTCTACACGGCAACCGACCAGGGCGCCCACCTAACAATTGACAACGGCGAGACGGTTCTGTCGCTCAATAACATGGCGATTGGCCAGTACTACAAAGTCGGAGTCGATATGCGCGACCCGTACTGGGTCTCTGGCGGCTTACAGGACAATGCGATCTGGTCAGGCCCAAGCAACTCTCGCGAAACGCGGGGTATTCTGAACATGCACCATACCTGGCTTGGTGAGGGCGACGGCTTTGCGACTCTAGTTGATCCAACCGACTATCGCGTTGTTTACATGGTCAACCATGTCGGCTTCGCGATGCGGCTGAACTTTGAGACCCGCGAGCCGACGTATATCACACCGACTCCTGAAACTGTTATCAATTTCTCCGACTACAGTGATGCTGGGTACACTGAAGAGCCGATCGTCTACACGATCAACCCAGGCGAGCATTGGTTCCGTTATGGCCGGCCACCGCTGCGCCCGCTAATGCCACCGCATTTTCGCTTCAACTGGAACAGCCCGCTGACGATGTCGCCAAGCAACCCGCGGGTTCTCTATTTCGGGGGCAACTATCTTTTCAAGTCCGTCGACCGAGGTGACACTTGGCGGATCATAAGTCCCGACTTGACCACCAACGACCCTGGTCTACGCAATCCTTCGGGGCAAGGCGGTCTCACTGTGGAGGTCACGGGCGGCGAGAATCATTTCACGATCTTCACGGTCCGTGAGTCTCCGATTGACCCAGCATTAGTATGGGTTGGCACTGACGACGGCAATGTGCAGATAACCCGTAACGCAGGCGCCACGTGGACCAACGTGGGTGGAAACCTTCCGGGAGTCAACAACGAGGTCTGGGTGAACCGTATTGAGCCATCACATCATGCGGCGAGCACAGCTTACGTTGTGTTGGACAATCACCGTTTCGACGACATGGACCCGCATATCTACAAGACTACCGACTTTGGGGCTAGCTTTACCGATATTACATCCAACCTCCCCGCCGGTATCGGCTCGTACGTTGTACTGGAAGACCCAGTAAACCCCAATCTTCTGTTTGTTGGGACTGAGTATGGTGCGTTTGCGTCGGTCAATGGAGGCGCCGACTGGTTCAAGCTCTCTACGGGCATGCCAAACGTCGCAGTACGTGACATGCTCATCCACCCACGTGACGCTGACCTGGTGGCCGGAACTCACGGCCGCAGTATTTGGATCCTCGACGACATTACGCCGCTGAGGCAAATGACCTCCGAGGTCACCAGCGCCGACGCCTACCTGTTCAAAAACGAAGTCGGCACTAAGTGGGTAACTATCAATCTTGGTCGTAAGCAACCGGATTTCTTCTTCCGCGGTGAAAACCCGCCTCCAGGCGCGTCAATTAACTTCTGGTTAAATGATGCGCCACAAGAAAACGTGCAGTTGCAAGTTTCTGAGTTTGTCGGTGACCGGGTCGTCGACCTTCGCATCGGTGGCCAAGGTGGTCGTCGTGGCAATGGCCGGGGTCGGAGCAACCGCGCAGGTATTGGCCAGCTTCCGCAGGCGGGTATCAACCGCATTTTTTGGAACTTCCAGTTCCCGTCAACTGATGCCACGCGGGCGGCCATGCGCCAACGGCTGACCGATGCCATCATTTTCTTACAGGGCCAGGTCATTGAAGATAGCAAGCAGCAGCAACTAACGAGGCGGGCGGGCGAAATAGCCAACGCTGATGATGACGGCAGCCTCAACGCCATCCGCAACGAGCTCGCCGCCGACTTCAACGGCTACGCAGCCGGGGAGATGCTGTTCGGTCCTCAGATTGGCCCAACCACCGCGGAGCCGAACACCTATCGCATCACCCTGACTGTCGACGGCCAAAGTTATGAAGGAAGTGTCACGATTCGTGATGACCCCTTGGCGACAAAACACGGTGGACGTTGACTGAGCCAACGCAGGCTCTCCAACACTTGCGGGTCGTCAGTGAAACACGCCGCATTGAAGTAAGCTTCTTTACTCAGACCGTTACACCGCGATCGGCTTCGGGGAGCCCGATCGATTTACTTGCTTCCACGAGGAGCTTCAGCCCATGGATGACCTGAAAACCAAGAGCCTACACGCGGGTCGGCTATGGCCCCGGATCGGTGGTGCCATAACAACACCGATTTTCCAGTCGAGCACGTTTGAATACCACGGTGAGGATTATCACGACGTCGGCTACATTCGGCTCAGTACAACACCAAACCACGTAGTTTTAGGTGAACGCGTTGCGGCACTCCACAACGCCGAGGCTAGCCTTGCTACCGGGAGCGGAATGGCGGCCATCTCCGCAACAATATTCACTCTACTGTCCACCGGTGATCACCTCATAGTACAGGACTGCTTGTACGGAGGGACTAGTAGCATTTTGAGTTGGCTGAAGCGGTTCGGAATAACCCACACCGCCGTCGACGCACAAGACCCTTCATCGTGGGGAGCAGCGCGGCAAGAATCGACGCGTGCGATTTATTTCGAGACGCTTACCAACCCGCTCGTGCAATTAGCAGATCTTGAGGCAGTTGTTGAATTCTCCCAGGAGCATGGCCTCGTTTCTATCATCGACAACACTTTCGCTAGCCCTGTGAACTTTCAGCCAATCGTAGCCGGCTTTGACCTCGCGATAGAGAGCGCTACCAAGTACATGGGAGGGCACAGCGATATCTGCGCCGGCTGCGTCGTAGGCAGCCGGAAGAGAATCGAAGAGATTAAAGTAACGCTCGACCTTCTCGGTGGGAGCCTTGACCCACACGCTTGCTTCCTGCTGGAGCGGGGTCTTAAAACCATTGGCCTGCGGGTCCCACACCATAATGCGAGTGCCATGCGCGTCGCAGAGTTCTTGTCAGCACATCCAATGGTCGAAAAAGTGAACTATCCCGGCCTTCCGGACCATCCACACCACGATCGCGCTCAACAACTTCTGGATGGATTCGGCGGGGTGCTGTCGTTCGAACTGAGAGGTGGGACCGAAATCGCCGACCAGTTCCTAGGGGCCCTTACGTTGCCAGCAGTTGCCGTGAGTCTTGGAGGATGTACGTCACTCATCGTGCGGCCGGCCGCGGCTGTTCACGCAGGTTTGTCACCTCAGGAACGGATCGAAACAGGAATCACCGACGGGTTAATTAGGTTCTCGGTCGGCCTGGAGGAAACTAACGACCTGCTAAAAGATTTGGAGACCGCTCTTCAGGCCGCCGAATTAGGTTGAGCTAGATTGGTAATCGCTGGAGGGTAGAGTCTCGTTATTTGCTGTCTGGGGCTCTTCCAGCACATCCTCTTGAGAGATAAACACCATGGAACTCGGCTTCATTGGCCTGCCCAATTCAGGCAAGTCGACAGTCTTCAATGCCATCACCCGAGCCGATGTTGATGTAACCGCGTACGCCAACCCAAAAGCGGAGCCCAACGTCGCCATAGTCGAAATTGATGACGAGCGCGTCGACTGTTTAGCGGAAATCTATCAACCCAAGAAGACCGTCCGTGCCACGGTGACTTTCATCGACTTCGTCGGCGTCGTTCGTGGCAACGGCGACAATACCGAAATCTTTTCGCCCGCGATCATGGGGCTGGTTAAGAACCTCGATGCCCTCGCCTATGTGGTACGCAACTTCACAGATCCAATTGAAGGCCCGCCCGACCCCGTGGGCGATGTCGAGAAACTCGATGATGAACTACTGCTCGCCGATTTAATCGTCACCGAACGACGCATCGAACGCATCGCACAATCTGAGAAGAAGGGCATCGCCACGCATGAAATCAAACTCGAGGGCAAAGCACTACGCCGCGTACACGAGCAACTAGATGCTGGCCGCCCCATCCGTGATCTCAGCCTAACTAATGATGAGAAGGGCGCGATAAAAGGCTTCCAATTTCTGACCCAGAAGCCCATTTTAGTGGTCGTAAACTCCGATGAGGCGAGCTTTGGAAAGAACCAGGAAGCCATAACCTCCATCGGGGCCAAGCACCCTGCAATCGAGTTTGCTGGCTCCTTCGAAATGGAGCTTGTGCAACTCGGGGAGACGGAAGCGCTTGCCTTTCGAGAGGACATGGGCATCGAAGCCTCTGCTCGGGCTCGCCTAACCAAACTTGCCCATGAAATCGTCGGCTACATTAGTTTTTTTACCGTCGGGCCAAAGGAGGTTCACGCCTGGAACATAAAGGATGGAGGCAATGCGGTTAGCGCAGCTGGCGCCATCCATTCTGACCTCGCTCGCGGTTTCATCCGAGCGGAGCGCTTCACCTACACCGATATCGTGGAGCACGGTTCCGAGAAGGCGCTCAAGGAAACCGGATTGATCCGCCTTGAGGGAAAAGACTATGTCGTTCAGGACGGGGATATTCTACTGATTCGTTTCTCCGTTTAGACCAGCTAAAGACACCGCCGACGATATCAACCAGCACTCTGGTTAACGTACAGCGCCGCTCATCAAACCTGGCTTAACCGAGACGTGACAGCAATTAGCCCCAGCGAGGCTGATCATCCGGATTGATACCTAGCATCCCTTTGCCAATGAATTCGTGCGACAAGGCTGAGTTCGCCGGATGGAAGCGGCCAGCACGGGCGTCACGGAAGAGGCGTTCCAGTTCGCTTTTTTTAAACATCCCGAAACCACCTGAGATGTCCATGGCGCGATCAACAACCTTCCAGCCGGTCTCAACAGCATTGTATTTAGCAGCGATAATCTTTAATCCCCAACCGGGACCATGGTCAACACCCTCTGACCAATCTCTGGCCACTTCGTTAAGCTGCGGCTCAATGCCCTCAAGCATCATGGTCATTTCGGCGACGCCATGCTGGACGTCTGGATGGTGCGACATGCCATTGAGAAGTCCGACTGATGGTTTTTTCTGCACCGATTCGATCGTGATGTCCAAGGCTCTCTTAGCTAATGAGTAGTAAATATTACCGAAGTTAATCAGTGCCCAAGCAAAAATACCGAGGACGAATTGATCCAGCCCGGCCGCGCCAGCCGGCACGATACGGGCAATGCGATTGTCAGGAACAAAGACGCCGTTGAGGATAGTGTCGTCGCTGCCGGTTGCCCGCATTCCCATCACGTCCCAGGTTTCTTTGATCTCGTAGCCATCGTCGTCACGCTTCATGAAAGCGTGCACAATCCTCGGGTTGTCCGGGTCGGACGTGTCCACGCCGTGCAAACCAAGACGGGTCCAGACTGGTGTAAGGCTACCGAAGGACTTCCGGCCCGTGAACTGATAACCATTATCGACGCGCTTAGCCTGGGTAGTCGACAGCAACACTGGGAGGTCGTTGCCCGACTCTGCGTGTCCAGCAGCGAACACTTCCCCGTTGGCAGCATCTTCAAGAAGCCAGTCAATCGACTTGTCTCCTGAACGACTAAGGTCAGCAGCTAAGCCAACCCAGTAGTTGTGCATGTTGATGCACAAGGCCGTCGCGGGTGCGTAGTAAGCAAGCTTACGGGTCTGCTCGGCGACCTGGGCCAGATTCATGCCGTAACCACCAAGTTTCTTTGGTACGCCCATCAGCAAATACCCGGCGTCTTTCAACTCGTCAAAATCTTCTTGACAGAAGCGATTCTCGTGGTCGTATTCGGGCGCACGGGCGGCGAAACGCGCAAGCATTTCCTTGTCGAACATAAAGTTTTCGGCCATACAGGTCCCCTAATTGCGTACAGGGAAGAATTGATGCGTGTTTTATCTATCTGTTTCTTATTAACGCACCGCGCTACTCGCCATTGCGGCCTTCAACATCATCCACGCCACTTCCACCATCAAAATCAAAGGTGATGCTACTGCTCAGTTACCGTGAAATGAATCTCTTTGGTGAGCAGCGAATGCTCTGGCCCCTCGATAACTCGGTGCTCGCCGTCGGCTGCTTGCAAACAGACGCGATGTTCTCCTGGCTCGAACTGCAATGTGATGCGGTCGTTGCCGGTACCGAAGTGAACGTACGAAGGTGTGCCTGGCGGGATGACCTCCCCGGCCACAACGCAATCAACGTCGATCGCTAAATGATAGTGGCCCTCACCTTCGCGCACGACTAAGGGGTCTTCAATCGGTACTATGCTGAAGTTCTCAGCTGCGAATATCACCTCGTGCTCTGCCGAATATGCGCCCCCCTCTTCCATGTTGGTGAAAAACACCTCGGGCGAGCCAGCGGTTTCACTGGCGGCAGGCTCATCGGGGACCACAGCACTGTTATCGATCCCCGTTCCTGTCTCTTGGTTTGCACACCCCACCAACCAAAGCGCAACGAACATGCACGCGAAGATTGGGGTTGGTCGAAAGTGCTGAATCCTGGGATTCATGTCGGTCTCCTTGCAACAGTTCACAATGATGACGATCAAGTAAACAATATGATGGTTCTACGCGGAACAGAAAGCCTAGCCCTCCGTCGCATCGGACTCCACCCCAGAGACACGTTCTGGTATTTGAGATGGAGCGATAGCCGTCGCATAGATGGTGGCCTCTTCGGCTGGCTATTCAAAAAACGCTTGCCATTTCTCCTTTGGGGAAACCGGCGTCATCAAGCTGACCCCGATCAATAGCCCCACGGTCACAATAACCGCGGGAATAACAATGTAGTCGCTGCTCGTGAAATCGAACACCGTGCCGCCGATCTCCATGGCGAACGGAATCCCGACTCGGCTCATGATGACCAGGCCAACGACAGTAACCATCCCCCCGGCAATGCACGCCGTGCCTCCTTGCGGCGTGACGCGCTTCCACAAGAACGCTGCTAGCAAGGCAGGCGTTAGGCTGGCACCCACGAGAGAATAGGAATAGAGAGCCAGTTCCAGCACCTGCGAGAACTGCGTCTGAAGCAACAAGCCAACGATGCCGAATGCAACGATACAGCCCCGCTGCATCCGCAGGAGTTGCTTTTCGCTGGCGGCAGGGTTGATAAAACGCTGATAAATGTCGCGGCTCGCATTAGTTGAGGGCACCAGTAGGAATGTGTTGCCAGTCGAGAGGACAATGGCGATGCCAGCAGCCAGCATGATGGCACCGAGAAACAAAGGTAGGTGGTTGCGAGCAATATCGAGGATAACGGTCTCGGAAGCAGCACGACCAATAATTTCGCTGGTACCAAGAAGTTCTGGATTCGCAGCCCGACCAGTTATCGCCAGCAAGGCGAGTGCCGTCTCGATGATAACGACGCCTATCACCATCCCCGCAACCGCCCGTCGCGCAGCATTCTCGTCTTTGGCCGAAAAGAATTTCTGGTACATGCCACTCTCGCCAAGCAACAGAAGGAACGTTGGCATGGCAATGCCGACAACCCAGAGCCAATTATGCCCGCCAAGAATCGTGGTGTGTTCTGCCGGGAGTTTGTCGATAACGCCGCTGACACCACCAAGCTTCCAAACCATGTACGGCAGTGCCAAGACCACCCCGACTAGAATGGCGATGCCGTTAAAGATGTCCACTGAGACGATTGACACCATGCCTGCCATGGCAGTGAACAGAATAATAGCCAAGGCAGTGATCAGCATGCCCTGCACCGGCGTGATCGCACCGTCGGTAACAATCGCGAGTATCCACCCGCCACCACGAAACTGGTAAGAGGCAATCGCCACGTAAGCAAGGATTATGGTGACTGTGCCAAGGATGCGAGCGGTGGGATTGTAGCGTCGTTCAAGGAGATCGGGAACGGTGTAGTCTGCGATACGGCGTACCCGACCAGCCAGGAAATAGGCGACGATCAGTCCAATCCAGGCACCAGAGGAAAACCATAGCTCAGAGATACCGACGGTGTATGCAAGCCCCGAGGCACCGAATAGCGAACCCGCGCCGATCCACGTGCACACCAGCGTGCCGACAAGCATATAGACGGGAACCGAGCGGCCCGCCACCATAAAATCATCGTGGGTGGTGACCCCACGCGCACGATAAACGCTGATGCTCAGCAAGATCAGCGGATAGAGGACTACGACCACGACCAGCAGGCTCATCTTCTTCCTCCGGTGAAACGATCTCCGAAGCCGGCGTCATTCTACAGCCCGGCGAGCAACATCGGTACGGACTGTTGCCAGGGGTTGCGACGACTTTCATGGTGAGTACCCTTGCGGCGTGAATCACGCGTATCCACAACCTCGAGCTACACGAACGATGAAGCTTACTCAAGGTGTTGGTCTGCCGGCGTAAAGCCTGAGGGTGTCCGATGGGGATCCGGTTTCTGCTGGTCGATGCACTCAATTTAGTTCGACGTGTCTATGCTGCCCAACCTGGTGACGACAGCCCAGAGAAAGCAGCCGGGGCTAAGATCTCGTCAAAACAATCGCTCCAACGAGCCCTGCGAGAATGCAAACCAACCCATGCGGTGGTCATCTTTGAGGGGCGGGAGCCGAACTGGCGACACCTTCTCTACCGAGACTACAAGAGCAACCACAAACCAATGCCCGCGGCCCTTCGGGACGCGTTGCCAGCTTACCGAAATGCGTTCGCCGAACTCGGCGTCACATCATTCGAAATGCCCAAGGTCGAAGCGGATGACGTCATCGGAACGCTGGCGGTGAAGATTGCCGAAGCCGGAAGTCAAGCGGTGATCCTGTCAACTGACAAGGTTTTCCTGCAGTTGCTGTCCGACAAAATCTTAGTTCGTGATCATTTCAAGCAGTCTTACCTAGATCACGCCTACGTTGAACAGCGCTTCGGTGTGAAGCCTGAAAAGTTCGTGGACTTCCTTGCCCTAACCGGCGACAACACCAATAGTATTCGCGGTGTCCCCGGCATCGGCCCCAAAACAGCCGCCAAATTAATCGAGGATTTTGGGTCGCTCGATGAAATCTTAGCTGCCACCGAATCAGCTAAAAGCGATGATCACGCAGCGGTTTTATCAATGAAAATGCGCGACAAGTTTGTCGACTACAGTGAAGACGCTCGGCAGGCACAATCGCTAGTGAGATTGCAAACAGATCTGGTCCTCGGCCTGAACTTGAAGGCGCTTCGCTACAAGCTTTGAATCCCTATGAGCATTCCTGATTGAATGTGGCCAACGACTTCTACTGGCGCAGCTGCGGTGTGCAGCGGATACTAGGCAAATGGCAAACTTACGAATATTTTGCGTAGTTGTTACCGTACTGGCCTTTCTTTCGGGAAGCGCGGTAATCGCTAAGCAGCAATCCTCTTCGCCGCCAGATCAAGAGACCCTCGAACAATTGTATGGCGACGGTATCGATTTTGATGTATTCCTTGCCAAAGCTGACGCACGCAAAGAACTGTGGCAAACAAATTGGCTCAAGAGCCAACCCTCGGACGATTGGGTTTCACGCGCCCGATCTCTTGCCGGAAACTATCGTTTGTTAGTCGTTGCGGTTGATGCTTGTAGCGATTCAGTCAACACAATTCCCTATATTGCAGGCTTGGTGAACCACATTGACCAGCTTGAATTGCAGATCGTAAACCCACGCATCGGTAGGGTCATTATGGACACTTATCGAACACCCGATGACCGAGGAGCGACCCCCACGGTGGTTATCCTCGATGAGAATTTTGGGGTGGTCGGCGTGTGGGTCGAGCGGCCCCTCCCACTGCAAGATTGGTGGATAAGCAACCCGAACATAAGCGATCGAACTAAGGCTCAGCGGAAGCAGAGTTGGTACGACTGGGACACAGGAGCCCACACAATCCGTGAAATCGTAGAGTTGCTTGAAGCCGCCGACGCCAATTCTAGCCGTTGATCACCACTTAGCCTCCAAACGGACCCTGCGGCGCATAATTCCAAGCCAGTACCCGGGAGCAAACCGATGAACAACAAGATTTCGGTTGTTGCAGTTGTCTTAGCTCTCGCCCTGGCCAACACTGCCGGCGTAGCTGCTCAACAATCAACGGAAGAGTTCCCTCCGCCCGTGGCAACGTTTTCAATCCTTGGGTACGACCCAGATACCGGTATGGTCGGAGGCGCAGTCCAGTCAAGAGTATTCTCGGTCGGTAACGGTGTTCTCTGGGGTAAGGCCGACGTTGGAATGGTCGCTACCCAAGCAGTCGTTGACGTCAGTTATGGACCACAGGCACTTGAGTTGCTAAGCGAAGGCATAGCGCCGGCGGAAATCGCTGAGACAATTTGGAACAATGACCCGGATCCTGGGTATCGAGGCCGTACCTGGCCCAAGGCTGGACGCCAATTCTCGGTGATGAATGCAGAAGGCAAGGTCGCGACCTTCACTGGTCCCGAGGCATCCGATTGGGCCGGGCATGTAATAGGAGAATACTGCAGCGCTCAGGGCAACATACTCGCCGGCCCGAGGGTCGTACAGGACATGGTAACCGCCTTCGAAAATACTGAAGGTCACTTGTCGTTGCGGTTAATGGCCGCGCTTGAGGCAGGCCAAGCAGCGGGTGGCGATAGCCGTGGCATGCAGTCGGCCGCCATGCTAATCGTTCAAGAGGACGGCGGCGTCTGGCTCAATAACGATGTTGTGCTGCGCCTACAGGTCGATGACAGTGAAAATCCCATACTCGAGTTGCGGCGACTCGTCGACATTGCCAACCAGCGTTTCGGTCCGAGGCGGCAATAATCCGCGGCCCGCGGCCACAACGTTAACCAGTTTGGGAATTGAAGTTGCCGCAAACAGGAACGTGAATGTAACCCTACGTATGGTCAACCACCTGGCTGCCAGGTGCGACTTCATCGACGCTGCCATCGAAGCGTACCCAGCATTTGGTACCACCGTCGTAGTCGCGTGCTCGCAACACAAGATCGGCGCGCTGGCCCATGGCAGTACAAGGCTTGATTTCAGGCTTATCGAGGCCGCGCCAAATCCGTATAAACGGGTTGTTGGACCATTCTTCACCGATTGTCGTGAAGTCAGTATGTCCCGGGTAAACAGTCATCTCAGGAGGCAGTTTCATGAGCACCTCCATGATCGAGTGCCGAATGTCAGCAAACGTCGCATGTCCTGGCGCTAACGTCCCACCGATGGTGCCCTTGAACAGCGTGTCCCCGGTAAATACGGCTTCATTGTCGACTACAAACGCCAGCATGCCCTTCGTGTGACCGGGCGTGTGCATCGCCTTGATCGACAACCTGCCGCTAGTGATCTGGTCTTCATCAGAGAGGGCCGCATCGTAAGGACCGTGGAACAAGTCTGCTTCAGCCGCCGGTACCAGGACAGGACAGCCATACCTTTCAACGAAGAAATGATTGAAGCTGACATGGTCGACATGATGGTGCGTACACAAAAGATGCGTGACCGTTAAGTCGTTTTCGGAGATGAAGTCGGTTAAGGGGTCGGTCGGGCCCCCGGCGTCGATGATTACGCATTTGCCGCCTGGATCATCACCAACAACAAAGCTGTTCGACAAATACTGTTCATTCAGTGCTCTCTCAACGATCATTTCTTTGCCCTTGTCTAGAATGTAATTACCGACCTGATGCCATCCTGCTCCTCCATCAACTCGAAGCCCTTGTTGATTTCATCGAGCGAGATGTGATGCGAAATAAACCCGTCAAGGTCAAGATTGCCTTCGAGGTACATGTCTACCAGTTCCGGCACGTTTGTGCGCCCTCGAGTACCGCCGAAGCTGCCACCGATCACCGTGCGTCCTGTGATCAAGAAGCGTGGAATGATGTCGAGTGTCTCCCCCTTGCCAGCAACACCAAGCACGGTACAAACACCCCAACCCATACGCGCTGCTTCCACCGCCTGGGCCATGACGCTGACCAGTCCAGTCGCTTCAAATGTGTAATCGGCACCAAGCCCGTCAGTCATCTCAAGGATTTGCTGGACCGGGTCGGTGTCACCACCGGCTACGATTAATTCGGTTGCTCCGTAACGCTTCGCAACCTCAAGCCGATCAGCGGATAAGTCAACGACGATAATACGCTCCGCGCCTTGGATCTTGCAGCCAGCCACCGCGCCAAGCCCAACAAGGCCAGCACCAAAAACGGCGCACGTAGATCCCGGTGCGACTTGTGCTCTATACATCGCAGCGCCCAGACCAGTGGCCGCGCCACATGCCAACGTGCAAACAACGTCAAGCTTGGCGTTCTTGTTGATCTTGGCGAGCGCGATTTCCGGCATCACCGTGTATTCAGCAAACGTACTTGTGCCCATAAAGTGGCGAATTGGCTCGCCGTCACGTGACAAGCGCGACGTACCATCAGGCATCACCCCCTGGCCCTGAGTTTCACGGATTGCCGTACAGATGTTGGTTTTGCCGCTGGTACAGTGGTGGCATTCGCCGCACTCTGGCGAAAAAAGTGTGATGACATGATCCCCAGGCTTTACCAGGGTCACCCCATCGGCCACTGCCTCCACGACACCAGCACCTTCATGCCCTAGTACGGTCGGAACATAGCCACTCGGATCAGAGCCACTGGCTGTGTATAGGTCCGTATGACAGACCCCGCACGCCTCAATTTTGACCAGGACTTCACCGAATTTGGGGCCTTCGAGGTCGAGTTCCTGGACCTGGAGTGGCTGGCCAAATTCTTCCAGAACGGCGGCTCGGATTTTCATTGTGGTTGATCTCCTGGTGCTTCGATGGCGTCTGAGTCTTCATTCTAGACGGGGCGTGAGGGGTTGCCATAAACTTCAAGCATAACCAACTCATCGGTTCCCTTACGACCGGAACTGGCGTACACCCAACTGGTGCCTGAACATTGACTTAGGAACGCTGAGAGGCTGAGCCACCATTATATTTTTTACAAATCTTTACTCCACAGTTACTGACACTAAACGCTGTCCGGAAGCACAATTCCCCAGTAACTAAAAGTTTTGCTCACAATAAGCGGAGCAATTAGCGTACTTAACTAAAGGAGGAGGGCATGCAAAAACGCCTAGTGAAGTTCTCATTGATAACAAGTCTAGCGATTCTGCTGGCCATGCCTACCGCGGGCCTTGCGGTACAAAACGCAAATGTGGCTGGCAAGTGGCTGCTGACCATCAGTACGCCACGGGGTGATAGCACAATTACGCTCAACATCGAGCAGGACGGCTCGACGCTCAGCGGCACATCGCTACGCGAAGGCCAGGAAAATTCCTCTGAGCTGACGGGCACCATCGATGGCAACAACATCACACTCAACATGAGCATGGGTGGTGGTGGCAACCGCCGCGGTGGTGGTGGCGGCGGCGGTGGTGGCGGCGGCGGCCGTGGTGGTGGCGGCGGTCGTGGTGGAAGGGCCTGGGAAGGTGTGGTTGACGGCGACACAATGTCTGGTGAGATGTCCTTCGGCGGTCGGGGTGGTGGAATGACGATTAGCTGGACAGCGACCAAGCAGTAATCAACACCTGTCGATGAAAAAATTGCGTGGCGATATGCTTCTAGCGGGAGCTAATCGCCGCGCTTTTTTCACAGGTTTTGCTCTTCAGCGACTCCATGATCTCAGAGCCTCGGACTATGATTAGCCTGCAACCTTTGCAGAAAGGACCACATGAGCGACCCGGATTCGGACAAAATGCGCGTTGGCGGCGTGGTATCTGGAAGGATCGAATCAAAAGTGTTCGATGGCTTACATCCCGTGCATTTGGAGGTTAACAATGAGAGTTACATGCACAACGTTCCGGCCGGCGCCGAGTCACACTTCCGTCTGCTAATCGTTTCGGAACAATTCGAGGGCAAGTCATCCGTGCAACGCCACCAAGCTGTCTACGCAATCCTCGCCGATGAGGTCAGGAATGACATCCATGCTCTTGGATTGCAAACACTGACCCCAAGCGAGTGGCAGGCGGACCAAGAGCGAAATGAATCGCCTGAGTGTCTCGGTGGCAGTGAAGCCGAAACGTGAGCGACGAACGAGAGACCATCGCTGTGTCGTCTAAGGTCCCCAACACTGTTTCTTCCCCTGGTCGCCTCGAAGCAATTTGGGTCAAACGAGCCCGCGGCGGCAAGATGGATGTCGCGCAACAGGTCACCTTGTCTGCCAAGAAGGGCATCGTGGGCAATGTCGATTGGGGTGGTTGGCGCCAGGTAACAATTATGGAGAAGGAAATCTGGGAATTGGTCACCTCTTCTCTCGGCGTGACACTCGATCCTTCGACCCGACGCGCTAATGTGATGGTCAGTGGCATCAAACTGGCAAACTCCCGCGACAAGGTAATTTCCATCGGCGGCGTGCGCATAAAAATCGTCAACGAAACTGCGCCGTGCAACTTGATGGAGGAGGCGTGGCCCGGTCTTGAAAACGCCCTTAGGCCCAATTGGGGTGGTGGAGCTTTCGGCTACGTGATTGACGACGGTGAGATTACCGTAGGTAATGATGTTTGCTGGGTAGAGGAAGAAGTTTGACGGATTATTCAAAGCTAATGCCTGGGTTGTCGATGGCTTTGATCGTTGCCGCGTCAGGACTTGTATGGATGCCCACGGCTGTCGCGTTGCCAGGGGTCGCGGGCGCCGAGGGCGAGCAAACCGAGCAGTCCTTACGCTTTCGTCTCACCTTGTCGACTGAAGCCGAGCAAGCTATCGCTGACCTTGGCCTCGAGACTCCGATCACCGGCCGCGCTTACGTCATCGTTTCCCGCACCGACGAACGCGAGCCGCGCCTTCAAACCAGCCTTACCGGAGTGCCTCTTTGGGGCGTCGACGTCAGCGGCCTCAGCGGCGGCGATTCCGTGATGCTAGACAGCAACGACATCGCCGTATTTGGCTACCCGCTTGAGCAAATCTCTGAGATCCCCGACGGTTCTTATTTCGTGCAAGCTTTTCTGAACATCTATACGACCTTCGAGCGTTCCGATGGCCACGTCCTGCGAATGCACCTTAACTCGGGCGCGGGGCAGAGTGTCTTCCGAGCGCCAGGCAATGCCCATAGTGCTGTCTCACGGGTAATCTTCAGCACGCGCTCCCCACGCGTTGTCGATTTGTACATCAACGAGGTCATCCCGCCGGTTGAGCCGTTACTTGCGGGCGAGGTCCTGCAACAGGGCAACCCACGTGATACCGCACGGGTAAAGTTCGTAAAGATCCGTTCCAGTGTACTGAGCCAATTCTGGGGGCGTGATATGTACATAGGAGCCAATGTCTTGCTGCCGGAAGGCTACGAAACAAATACCGAAACCTACTACCCAGCCATCTATTCCCAGGGGCACTTTCCGGGGCGGGGTGCGCCGTTCGGATACCGGGAGCTTGGTGATGATCCAGAAAGCGGTGTTGGTCGCTCCGCTGGCGTCCGCGATTTTTGGGTCTCTGAAGAAGCGCCGCGCATGATCGCGGTCAGCATCCGCGATGCCAATCCTTACTACGACACCTCGTACTCAGTGAACTCAGTGAACGTCGGCCCCTACGGGGACGCAATCCACAACGAACTGATCCCCTACCTCGAGGAAAACTTTCGGATGATCCCCGAAACCTGGGCGCGCGTCCTGTCGGGTGGCTCGACAGGAGGCTGGGAGGCTCTCGCCATGCAGATCTTCTATCCCGATGTCTACGGCGGCACCTGGGGATGGTGTCCTGATCCAGTGGATTTCAACTACTACCAGATCGTCAACGTGTACGAGGACACCAACGCGTACTTCACCGAGTACGACTGGTTGAAGGTAGAGCGGCCCAACTCGCGGCGACCCGACGGCAACGTACGTTCGACGGTTCGCATGGAGAACCTCTACGAATTTGCCGTCGGACCTGATAGCCGCTCCGGCGGCCAGTGGGCAATCTGGGAAGCAGTCTACGGACCGCTGGGCGACAACGGCTACCCGGCTCGTATTTGGGATCCGCTGACCGGTGAGATCAATCCCGCGGTGGCAAACTACTGGCTGGAGAACTTCGACCTGCATAACTATTTGCGGAAGAACTGGTCGAGCGTCGGCCAATTGCTACGCGGCAAGATTCACATCGCCACGGGCGAGATGGACACCTACTACCTCGAAGAAGCCGTCTACTTGCTTGAGGAGTTTCTGACGACCGTCGACAACCCCCCGGCCGAAGCAAGCTTCGAGTACGGCCGACGAAAGCCACACTGCTGGATCGGTTACAGCCCCGAACGCGACGGCGAAGACCTCAGAACCGTCGAGTTTCTCCGTATCGCTGCCGATCACCTTCGAGCCAACCAGCCAGCTGGAACCTCGCACACGGCCTGGTACCGGTAGTAAAGGCTAAAGACTTCCCAGAGCCTGCCGATCCCTTACTAGCCGCCACGCTCGGCAGCCCACTCTTCCAGAAGCCCGATAATTCGACGCCATTCGCGGTTCAAATAACTGAGCGAATTGATATCGGCGAAATCAATACGCCGCCGATTGGCTGTCTCTCCGCTTCGCGCATCGACCAACCTCAACACCCCACTTAACCGCCGACGCGATCCGTTCAGAGTATCGGTAAGAGTTTCGATCTCGAACATCATGATGTACTGGGCTGATTCCTGACGTTGCACCAAACCGAACGCGGCAGACTCCGACAGCGTTTCTCGCGCTACCTGTTGAAAACTAAACAGATCAGCGGCCGCCTGGGCGAGAATCGCCTTGGCGCCCGCACGGCTTCCGTCGCGGTCGAATACAGAAGTGTCGAAGCCGCCAACAAAGACACGCGCCGCACCTAGTTGGTCGTCGAGGTCGTCGGGCACCCTCGACATATTCCGGAGGCCAGCAAACGCATCGCTCATGTCAAGGCCTGCCTGGTGAGCCTTGATAGCGTGCTCCCAAGAAGCCTCCAGGTCACCGATGTCGGCCGACGCCATCGACGCGTAACGATGAGCTTCTCCCCAACCGGGATTCAGCTCGCCGGCTCGGACAAAATAGTCGCGGGCTTCAGCAAACCGCTTCAGCTGCCCAAGGGCAACGCCACCGAAGTACCAAGCATCAGCAAAGTTTTCGTCCGCGTCGATCACTCGCTCAATCTCGGCGAGTGCCTCGGTGGGCTTGCCTTCACGGAGGAGTTGTTCCGCCTTCCCCATGCTCAGCAAGTGAGGCTCCGGCACTTGCTGCTGGGAAACGAGCGGAAATGCGAGGACGGGCGCCACGAAAACAAACACGAACAAACCGATCCTGCCCAAGGACGCCCCTGGCTGCGACAACCTCATGAATCTAGCGAACCTGTTCCGCAGCCCACTCTTCCATGATGCTCAGGATGCGGTCGAAGTCACGGATTAAATCGCCATCTGACCCGATGTCCGAGAACGTGACACGCCGACGATAGTCTTCCTCGCCGCTCTGGACGTCCACCAGCTTCAGATAGCCGCGCGTTCTACGACGAGTATTGTCGGCCATGTCGTCGACCTCGAGCTGCAGGATATACTTCGCTTGCTCGGGCCGCGCAACAAGACCGAACGCTGGCGAGTTCGCGAACGCTTTCTTGGCCGCCCTCCCCCAACGTGCAATATCAGGAGCGGCTTCCCCCAAGATGCGTGCGACGCTGGCGCCGTCCGAGGCCCTACCGCTGGCGCTGCCCCCTGCTGTTGCCTCCGTCGCCTCCCAGTTTGAGGTGTCGAATGGACCTACCCATACACGTGGCGCAGCCATCGCTGCTTCCAAACCGGCGGGGGCTTCTGCCATAGAGGAGAGGGCGTCAAATGCATCAGCCATGTCAGTTCCCGCCTGGTGTGCCTTTATCGCATGCTCCCAAGAAGCGTCGAAATTCCCCATGGCGCCGGCGCCCTGCGACGCCATACGGTGCGCCATACCCATGGAAGGGTCGTGCACAGTTGCCTGGACCATGTTCTCATAGGCCTTGGCCATGTCTCCCGTGCTTGCATGCACCATGCCTGCAACAAAGTACGCTGGAGCAAACTCGTCGGTCTGGCTGAAAACCTTCTGTAGCTCGGCAAGCGCTTGCTCGGGTTGTCCCTGCTGCGCCAGCTGCTCGGCGGCACGAACAATCTCCATCCATTCGGCTTGCTGTTCCTGCGCCAAACCAACAGATGCTAGGGCCATGATTGAAAAGCAAAGAACGAGCGCCAGCGAGCGGCGCAACGAAAAAGAGAACATGACAGCCTCCAAATTGAGTTTCTAGCGATGTACCGGGTTCGTTTTGGGACGTCAACCGGAGCGGTCTAGTAGCCACTCCTCCAGCAAGTTGACGATACGTTCTATCTCGGAGTTAAGCTCGGCAAGCGAGGAAATGTTCTTGAGCTCGAGCACGCGCCGATAAGCCTCTTCGCCACTGCGCGGATCGACGAGCTTAAGGTGTCCCTTAACCGCGTTTCCGCTCGCCCCCCCCATTTCAGCAATTTCAACCAACATTAGATATTGCGCCATATCCTGGCCCGAGACGACACCGAAATATCGTGAGTTGGTAAGCGAGAGACGAAGTTGCATCAGAAGGCTGTGGAAATGAGCCTGCGCTTGGGCAACCTGTTGCCCACCAACATTGGTGTTGCGGGATGTCGAAGTGGTACCCGACGGGTTGCCAATTTCATTGCTGCTACCAGCGCTGGCAATGCCACCTCGATCAAGGGCACCGCCCACAACGTTTCCTCCGCCAAACGGGTTGTCCTGACGCGCTTCAAGTTTTTCTGTGTCCACCGGCATGACGAAAATGCGTGCCGCTGCAAGCTGTTCGTCCAAATCACCCGGTGCCTTTTCAAGCGCCAGCAGATGGTTGATTGAATCACTGACATCGGCACCTGCTTGGTGCGCTTTTACCGCCTGCTCCCACGCAACCGACAGGTTGCTAGTGTTAAGCGCAGCCACTGTCGCCATGCGGTGAGCTTCACCCCACCCCGGATTAAATTCAGCAGCCTTCAAAAAAGCATCGAGTGCCTCTTGCTCACGCCCGAGGTTGCCCAACACCTGGCCCCGGTAATAATGGGCAATAGGGTTCAAAGCATCTGCCTCAATGGCCTTATTAAGGTCCGCGAGCGCTATGTCGAACTGGCGGTTAACAAGCGCGAGACGGCCTTGTTCGGTCAAGTGGGCAGAAGATTGGGCAAACGCCGGTTGGGCACCTACGCAAACAGCTAGTATCACCGCGATAAATCGTGCGCCACACTTCATTTGGGTGCTCATTGAACTGCCCTCGCTTTGATCCGGAAGGGTTACACGCTCAAGAAAGAACGTGGGCCCCTGCCGCGTCGATCGAGGTTCCGACGCGATGGACCAGTGACGAACTGGAAAGGGGACGTTAACTATTATCAGCGTAACGCCCAATGGCAGCCCGAGTCCAGGCCTTACCTCATGATCACGATTGGTACAGCGCGGAAACCGGTGATATTCTGATGTTTCATTCAGGTGCCGTCCGGCGCCTGCCTGCGCCCTTAGCTCAATTGGATAGAGCGTCTGGCTACGGACCAGGAGGCTGGGGGTTCGAGTCCTCCAGGGCGCGTTTTTTGTTTCTCTGCTGACGATTTACAAGATGCACGCTTCCGCAACGGGCACTAACGAAGATTTCTGGATGGCTGCTGCCTTGGAAGAAGCAGAGATTGCTGGCGCAGCTGGCGAAGTTCCCGTGGGTGCGGTCGTTGTTCTCAACGGCAGTATCATTGGTTCAGGGCACAACACCACTCAGGCTAGCGACGATCCTAGCGCCCATGCCGAAATCAATGCCTTGCGGGTTGCCGGTGAAGCTTTCGGGGACTGGCGCCTTGAGGGATCTACTCTGGTTGTCACCCTCGAACCGTGCGTCATGTGCATGGGGGCAATTGCGATAGCCCGAGTGGAACGCGTCATTTACGGAGCTTCGGATCATCGCCTCGGTGCCTGTGGCTCAGCTATGAACCTTTTTGATCCAAAAATTGCGCCGCACTTGAAGTCGGTACAGGGTGGCATCATGGCTGACACGTGCAGTGCACTTCTGACGGAATTCTTCAAGACGCTACGCGCTAGCGTGCCACCCGTTGAATAGTGACTTAGGTTGCGACGGCCACTTTCACGGTCAGGGTGTCGAGCCTTGACTCCCACTGGACTCGACACTAATGAATTGGCCGTCGTGGAGAATGATGTCGTCACCGGTACCGGCTATCTTGTCGGCACCATTCGAGATCATCGTGTAGTTCTCCCCGTTCGACTCGTAGCTAAGCATCCCGTCCCAGGCATCAGTGAATGACGAGCCCCCGGCATCATTCAAATCAGGGGCCATCACCGACAAGGCGGCGGCATTCTCGCCCTCAGGGTAGGAGCCGTTAGCTGCCTTGTAGCTCTCCAAAGCACTTGCAACCTCGGCCATCAGGCCAAATGTGACCGAGATCCTTTCAAGATCCTTTAGGTAGTAATGCCTGCCATCGGTTTCGACAGCATCGAGAACCCAACTATCCACACCATTTTCTTGCAGACGAAAATAAAAGGTCCATATATCGTCGTTGAAGAGTGCGGACGCGATGCCCCGGTCATTTTCATCGATGCTTACGTTCTGTATCTGTAAATCTGAGTCTGGATACTGCTCTAAGATGAGCGCTGTGGCATCCTCCGGCGTGAACGATGGGCCGCCACCGCAACCGATTAAACCAGCTAGCAGCACTACCACAGCAGCGAGAATGAGCTTAGTTCGCTGCATGTTTCGGTCAATCATTCAAAGTTCTCTTAGAAGCGATGCGACTGTGCGTCTGCCAGGATAAACACCACCCAACAAGTGGGGGGCATTTATTAGACACCTCGTAAAGCAAGATAACACGGTAAGGTAGCCGTCCATGCGCCGCCATCTAATTATCGGTATTGCACTTACTGCTGCAGCGTTTCATCTTTTCGCTTCCGGGATCTCGCCATTCACGGCACTCGTTCAACGCCCAATTCACCTAGCGTTGATGGCAACCCTTGGGTTTCTCGGTGTCGGGGTGCGAGATAAGGGTCGTTGCAACCTAGCTGAAACTGTTGTCTTGATCGCAGCGGTACTGCTTGGGTGTTTGTACATAGTCGGTCAACAAGAAGCTCTCGTTGGCCGCGTTGGTGCCGCTACCAAGCTCGATTTAGCCGCTGGCGCCGTGGTTATTGCTCTCGTGCTTGAACTCGCCCGCAGAACAGCTGGCTGGGGACTTGTCATAGTGGCTCTAACAGCGCTCGCCTATGCTTTCTCTGGGCCCTATCTCCCGGGTTTTCTCGCCCACCGAGGCTATGGCGCGCAACGACTCATCGAACATCTCTATCTTTCGACCGAGGGCATTTGGGGAATCCCGCTCGGGGTTTCGGCGAATTTCGTGTATCTGTTCGTTCTGTTCGGGGCAATTCTTGAAGCCAGCGGGGGCGGGAAACTTTTGATCGGGCTGGCCGGGCGCATTTCCAGCAGTAGCCGTGGGGGCCCAGCCAAGACGGCGTCAGTAGCCAGTGCCTTAATGGGTTCACTGTCCGGCAGCGCGGTGGCAAACGTTGCCACCACGGGAGCACTGACTATCCCTATGATGAAGGGTTCGGGATTCCGCCCACGAATGGCAGCTGCCATCGAAGCAGCAGCAAGTACTGGGGGGCAGTTGATGCCGCCGGTGATGGGCGCCGGTGCATTCATTCTTGCTACCTGGACGAATATTCCCTACCTACAGGTCGCCTCCGCAGCGCTAATCCCTGCAGTTCTGTACTACACAGGGCTTTACATGGCAATCCATTTCGGGGCCGCAAAGGAAAACCTGGAGACCTCTCAAGAACCCACACAGCCCGGAGCACTAGCCCAACGCCTCCACCTGTTGGTGCCAATCTTTGTGATCGTCGTATTCCTGGCACTTGGCCGTTCCCCGATGCGAGCTGCTTTCTGGGGTGCGATTACCGCAGCCATAGTAGCCACAGCCCGGTCGGCTACTCGGATGGACCGCGCTGAGTGGCGAAAGACACTGATCGCTGGGTCCGCCGGCACGGTTCAAGTAGCGGCGGCGTGCGCAACCGCTGGAATCGTAGTCGGTGTGGCGTCGTTAACCGGGATCGGTCTCCGAATGTCGGAGTTGATCATTACCGTTGCTCAGGGGCACCTTCCCGTTGCCCTGTTGCTTACAGCATTAGGGTCGATTGTCCTCGGCATGGGATTGCCAACCACAGCAGCCTACGTCGTCCTTGCCGCGCTTGGTGCACCTGCCTTGACCGAGCTTGGCGTGCCTCTGCTAGCGGCCCACTTGTTCATCTTCTACTACGGCTGCTTGTCGAACGTAACGCCACCTGTCGCCCTGGCCGCTTACGCGGCGGCCGGCCTAGCTGGTTCGTCACCGCTACGCACGGGAGCCACCGCAATGGGCTTGGCAATCGGAGGCTTCCTTGTACCGTTCGCTTTCATTTACGATCCCTCCTTATTGTTGTCAGGCACAGTTTTCGAAATCCTTGCCATAACGCTAGGAGCAGCCATCGGGGTAACTTCACTTGCTGCTGGGATCGTTGGCTATCTAGGGCGCCCGGTATCCGTATCCGGCCGCGCCATACTGGTTGCCACCGGAATCGCGTTGCTGAGTCCCGGGTGGTTCAGTGACGGGTTGGGCATAGCGATTTTCGCCGCCGCCTTGTGGTTCTGGCGCAAACCCAAGGGTAAGCTGGAGTCAGCGGAACAGACACACTGAGCAATTGGCGTCATCGATGCTGAAGTCCTCTACTTTTCTAACCAAACAAACTGGGCCTACGTTTCAATCTCATGTCCAGTTCCCCCGAAGGCTTATGCGGCAACCTAGCCAAAGCACCATGTTCACTTGCTTGACCGTTGGCACTTTACTCTTGCTTCTCTTCTCCGGTTTCGCTTGTTCCGTCGAAAGGAGCCAGGTTCAATTCTTAAGTATTGGCACCGGCGGCACTGGAGGGATCTACTATCCACTCGGTGGCGCAATTGCCTCGTTGCTTTCAAGTAACGATCAAGAGCACACGTACACAGCGGAGGTCACCGGGGGATCAGTGGAGAACATTGCCCGTATTGCCAACGGTCAAATTGATCTCGGTTTCGCAATCGGAACTTCAATCGCTGAAGCATTTAGCAAAAACGGCGGCCCAGACTCGACTCCAGCGCTGCGAATCATCGCCCCGTTGTACCCCAACGTAGCGCATGTGCTCGTTCGCGATGGCTCGGGTGTTATGTCGGTTGCTGATCTCGCCGGCAAAGCAGTTTCAGTAGGGGCCGCAGGCAGCGGGACTGAGCAGTTTGCGCGCCATTTGCTAGCAGCGTATGCCCTCGACTATGAGTCAATTGACGAGCGTTATCTTTCGTTTTCCGAATCGTCGGCAGCACTACGCGACGGAGCCATAGATGGGGCGATCTTCTCGGTTGGATATCCAGCCGCCGCGGTTCTCGAGGCCACGACAAACGCCGCTGTTACCTTACTGCCGGTCTCAGGGGAACCGGCCGAGAGGCTTCAGGCACTGTATCCCTTTTACACTGATACAGAGATACCCGTCGGCACCTATGCCGGCCTAGAGACCAGCATCGCCACGGTGGCGGTTATGAATTGGATGGTGGGACTTGAGAGCCTCGATCCAACGTCCGTAACAAGTCTCCTCGATGTGCTCCGCGAGCATAGAGAGTCACTGATACGTGTGAACAAGATCGCCGCCCAGATCGATCTTGCTTCGATGGAAGATGCTCCTATACTTTTGCATCCTGCCGCTAAGAACTGGCTCGAGACGAACCGCTGAGTCAAGTCCCAAGGGTTCTCATATTGATGCCGTCGACGACGTACCACGCGTCGGACTTCGTGCAAGCGGCCGCGCGGCTCGGCGTGACCATTACGGTGGGCACCGATGGCCAACAAGCGCTTCAAAAAATTGCGCCAGAATCAACGATTACGCTTGATTTCAAGGACCTTGTCGGGGCCTGCGCCAGAGTTGAGAAATTTCACCGCCGTTTCCCGATCGACGCCGTGGTCGCTACCGATGATGAGACGACCGTGCTTGCCGCAGCGGTGGGTGAAGCACTAGGCCTAGCACACAATCCTGTAGAAGCCGTGCTCTCTACCCGCAGCAAGCTAACCCTGCGAAGAGCGCTCGACGATGCAAGACTGCCTTCTCCCGGGTACCAAGTCATCGATCTGGGGCCGGGATTTACCTCACAGTGCAAAGAAGAACGTATTTCACGTTTGGGTACCGCGGTGCAGGAGGCACTCAAATGCACAGGTGATTCTATCGATGGCATATCTTTCCCCTGCGTTCTGAAACCAACGTTTTTATCAGCTAGCCGAGGCGTAATACGCGCCGACGATACGGGCAGTTTCCGCCAAGCTGCCCGGCGTATCGCCGATATCCTCCACGAAGAATTTGCAGCTGGTGGTGGTTCTAATGAATCGCACTTGATCCTCGTAGAGGATTACGTGCCTGGGGTCGAGTATGCGATCGAGGCCATAATCACGAAAGGTTCCGTGCATCCGGTGGCGATTTTCGACAAGCCCGACCCCCTCGAGGGACCCTATTTCGAAGAAACCATCTATGTGACCCCGTCGCGTGCTTGCATGGAGACGCAACGAGAAATCGTCACTACGATTGAAAAAGCTGTTGCCACACTCGGCCTTCGGGAGGGTCCGATGCACGCCGAGGTGCGCGTCAACCAGGACGGTGTTCATATTATTGACCTGGCCGCGCGGGCCATGGGTGGCCTGTGCCCCCGAGTTATGAAATTCGACAACGGCGTGTCTCTTGAGGAGCTTATTTTGCGTCACGCACTTAGCATGGACTGTGATCTGTCGCCGCAAGACCATCAGGCCGGTGGTGTAATGATGCTCCCAATCCCCTCAGCCGGCGTATTTCGCTGTGCCCATGGAGTCAATGCGGCCCGTGGATGCCAAGCAATCAGTGAGGTCACTCTGACGATCAACCCTGGCCAGCGCATGCGACCATTGCCAGAGGGGAATAGGTATCTTGGATTCATATTCGCGCATGCCGATACGCCAGCTGAAGCGGAAGCAGCTTTGCGCCACGCTTATTCACAACTCGAATTTGAAATCGAGCCGGCACAATAAGATCCAGGGGCACGCTCGAGACCACTTTACCGCCCGCTTCCTGTGCCATAACCTTCCATTAATCTTTTGTTTTTTGCCTCGCTGGGGTGGAGGGGTTTATGGGCCAGCAAGAAGTTAATTTAGCAGCGGAAGACACTACAGTGGACACCAACCCAATCACGTTTACTACAGCGGCCGCGATGAAGGTACTGGAATTCGCCGAGGCCACGGAACAACCCAATGACATCGGTCTGCGGGTCTACGTGCAAGGTGGTCGCACCAGCTACGAATGCGGGTTCAGGTTCGACGAGCCTCGGGAAAACGATGTCATATTGCCTCAAGAAGGGTTTGATCTCTTAGTCGACGGCTTCAGCTTTCACCTGCTGCACGGTGCCTCTGTTGACTTCGTTGACAGTGTCTCCGGAGGTGGGTTCAGCGTCGACAACCCAAATGAGCCTGATCCTTCGAGCGACCCCCTTTTCGCGAGGGTGCAACAGTTCATCAATGAACAGGTGAATCCCGGCGTCCAGACTCATGGCGGTCACGTCACGTTGCTCGAGGTAAAAGAAGGCATTGCCTACGTCGAGCTTGGCGGTGGCTGCCAGGGATGCGGCATGGTCGACGTAACCCTAAAACAGGGAATTGAGCGCATGCTCAAGGAACAGATCCCGGAAATCGAGAGCGTCTACGACACAACCGACCATGCCTCTGGCCAAAACCCTTACTTTACGCAGGGGAAGGGCGGATCATTCAACGTCTGAGTGGCGGCTTGTCCTGCCTGTATGCAAAACAGAAGTCGGGCCCGTCTCAATTAGCCCCCGATATAAGACATTTCGATACGGGACGGCAACTTGTTCTCCTTGAAGCGCCGTTCCGAGTAACGATCCTCCCGGTTTGACCAGATATCCGAGAGGAGGGTGCGCAGCGTTCCGTCAGACCCTCCAGAGCGCAGAGTATCGCGCAGATCAGTTCCTTCGGCCGCGAACAGGCACGTATACAAAACACCCTCCGCGGAAAGGCGGGCGCGTGTGCAATCGCCGCAGAACGGCTCCGTCACTGAGGTAATGATGCCGAATTCTCCTTCACCATCGGTGTAGCGCCAGCGTTTGGCAACCTCGCCACGGTAGGCTGGAGACACCGGTTCGGCAGGAAACTCAGCCGTAATGCGCTCGACGATGTCAGCCCCCACACAAACATCCTCAGGCCGCCAATTATTAGTCATACCCACATCCATGAATTCAATGAATCGCACGATATGGCCAGACTCTTTGAAATATCGCGCCAACTCGACGACCGAATCTTCGTTAACGCCACGCTGCACCATCGCGTTGATCTTGATCGGGGCTAGTCCAGCAACAGCTGCTGCCTCGATGCCATCAAGTACATCAGCGACTGGAAAGTCCGCATCGTTCATGGCCCGAAAAGTTTTGTCGTCTAGAGAATCCAAGCTCACGGTGACCCGTTTGAGACCAGCGTCAGCAAGTGCCTGAGCTTGCTCGGGTAGCAGCGCTCCATTGGTCGTCAATGCCAACTCCACGCCCTTGATCTGGTTAAGCATAGTGATGAGTTGCGGCAGGTCGCGCCGCAGTAGCGGTTCGCCTCCCGTTATGCGTACCTTCCGTACCCCAAACTCAGCCGCGATGCGGACGACACGCTGGATCTCCTCAAACCGAAGGATCGCGCGTCGCGGGAGGAACTCATAGCCTTCGCCGAACACTTCGCGAGGCATGCAGTAGCGACACCGAAAGTTGCACCGGTCGGTTACCGAGACACGAAGGTCACGCAACGGCCGCTCAAATTTGTCGATGATCGACTCAGTCACATCCCGACTTCCCCAGGCTTCCGTAACACCCATCAAGCGTTCTGGACTGCAACGGCAGGCCTTTACTCATCTTTGAGATAACAGTTCACCTCAAAGATCCCGCAGTCGAGGCCGTCACCATGCAGCAACTCAACGTCGACAGCGCTCTCTGGCAAACCAACTTCAGTCATCCCTTTGTCGTCCATGTTTTCACCGTCTCCGGTATCAACCATCGGCACCCCACCGTCACACTGCTCGGTGGTCGCTTCCATGCCCAATACATCGGTAAAAGCACACACGTAACGACGCAGTCGATCCATCGCCAAACGCGGTTCGCTGATGCCATGCCCCTGCCGCGGGTAGCGAACAAAAGAAACGTCTTTGCCAAGGTCGGAGAGAGCCTTATAGAACTCCACCGCCTGCTCTGGTGGCACACGCTCGTCATTAGCACCGTGCATGATCAAGATCTTGGCGGTGACCTTGTTCGCGTGACGAATGGGAGAGAGTTGCCGATAGATGTCTTCATTGTCCCAGGGGGTGCCGAAGAACCAACCCAGGTAAGCGGGGATGTCCGTAGTGCTGTACATAGAATAGAGGTTCGACAAACCGGCGCCCGGTGAGATCAGCTTGAACCGATCAGTCTGCGTCGACATCCAGAATGTCATGTAGCCACCGTAGCTCCATCCGTAAGCAACCATACGATCGGGGTCAGCCCAGCCTTGCCCTATGACGTAGTCGACACCGGTCATGATGTCGTCGTAATCACGGATGCCCCAGTTGTCCTGGTTCGCATTGAGGTGCTCTTGGCCGTAGTTGGAGCTGCCACGGAAGTTGATCTGGAGCACCAGGAATCCGTTGCCAGCAAACATGTGGTTAGTCGAACTGAAGCTTTCCATAGAGGCGCCACTGGGGCCGCCATGAGGGTTGACGACCAGGGGGTATTGTGTGCCTTCTTGGAAACCAACCGGATAGGTTAAGACCCCTTCAATGGTGCCACCATCGGAGTTGGTCCAGCGGACAGATTCGACCTTGCCGAGCTGTACCTCTTCTTGTCCAACCCACGGGTTGGCGTCAGTAAGTTGCACAGCGGATCCGAAACCATCACCCTCTCTCGCCGCAACCCAAAGGTTGCCGGGTCGCGCAGGGTCACTGTGGCTGAACACCCAGAAGTTGCCGTCGTGTGACAACTGCCACTGACCGTTGGCGCCGCGCATCGGGGCGCGTCTGATGGTCAACTCACCGGAGTCCAGGTCGACACCAAATAGGTTGGTGACCGTACCCTGCCCCGTCGACCAGTAGATCGTTTGGCCATCGCGCGCCCACATCGGCTGTCCGAAGGCAAGATCAAAGTCGTCGAGCATGATGATGGGTTCACCGCCATCAGCGGGGAATAGATGCAACTTGCTATACCACTGCGTATTCCCCGGTTGCGGCTTCGATGCCATGGCTAATGTATTGCCGTCGGGCGACCAGCGGGGGCTCGCGTCGGGCCCTTCGTTCTCATAAAAGAGTTCAGCATTGCCTTCAAGATCAACAACCCACACGTCACTCCATGATGAATCATCGACCTTAGGGGTGGGCCGGGTAACGTACGCAATCTTCGAAGAACCTGGAGCCCACTGGGGGTCCGAGACGGTGAAATCGCCGCTGGTCAGACGCGTGCTCTCGCCAGAATCGATGTCAAAGAACCAGAGGTGCGTCATCTGAAAACTCTCATCGACTACCTCGGCATCGTCGTGTATTTTTTGACGCCTTTCCTGCTCCTCGCTCAAACGGTCGCGCGCAGTAAACAGAATGCTTTCGCCATTTGGTGCGATCGAAAACTGGGAGACACCTCCTTCGTGCTCGGTAACTTGCCACGCTTCGCCACCATCCACATACATGGAAAAGATTTGGGGTTCTTCACCTTCTCCTCGGCTAGAGGCGAATGCAATCTTGCTGCCATTCGGAAACCAAGCCGGTGATCCTGTGTCGGACTCGCCAAAGGTGAGCCGGCGACGATCAGTACCGTCGGTGCGAACCCTCCAAATGTGCGTAGTCCGGTCAAGTTCATCGTCATCCCAGTCTCGGAGGCTCTGCGTGTAAAGGACCCACTGGTCATCTGGCGAGATACGGGGGCTTCCCACCGTTGTGAAGTTCTGTGTATCCCATGCTGTCATCAGGCGGCGATTTTCTTCCTGAGGCGCTTCGGACTGCGATGCAATGGTCGTTTGTGCCACAAGCAGCATGGAAACGATGACAGTTAACACAATGACGACAAAGGTGCGATAAATAATCATTGGGCGACTCCGTTTCTGAAGGAAGCCTAACCAGTAAGTAAAAAGACGGCCGTTGCTAGGCTGGCCTTCGGCCCGCCTTGCAAGTTGAATGAATTGTCGCGGGAAAGACCATTGAGAATCAACCGCGCGACTTCCAGTTCGTGACCGCCACGGCACCAAGCAGCACGATACCAGCGAGGTCAAGAACCAGGATTCGGGTGCCGTATAACTCAATACCCTGCCCGGGAACGAGCAATAATGCAGCCGCCGCGATCGAGGAACCACGCGCTGCGGGCGACAAATTATTGAACAAGAAGCCAGCCAGCCCGGCAGCAAAACCCAAGACGCCCAACGCCGCTATTGTGGTTGCGTAAACAATCGCCCCAATCGATGCGGTGCTGCCGTCGCTAGAAAGCATTAGCAGCTCGGGGCGAAACACAAAAATGTACGGCAGCGTGAAACCAACGAGGGCGAAACGAAAAGCGTGCCACGCCGTTTGCATAATGTCAGCGCCTGCAATCGACGCAGCTACGTATGCAGCGAGAGCAACCGGTGGCGTCACCATCGACATCATCCCGAAGTAAAAGATGAACAAATGGGCGGCAAGTGGCACAACACCGAGATTGCCAAGAACCGGACCGATGAGGGTAGCTAGCAGAAGGTAAACGACTGCCGACGGCAAGCCCATGCCAAGAACGATTGAACAAGTCATGATGAGTACAAGGGCGAGCAACAAGCTCTGCTCTGCAAGCGGAATGATCGTCGCTGGAAGGCGGGTGCCCACGCCAGTGAGGGTGACGACTCCAATAACAACACCCACGCATGCTGATGCCGCTACGAGCGGCAGCATGTCGACAGCAGATTGACCAAAGGCCCTGAAAAAATCAGGGGCTTTCATTCGGGTACGCTCATTCAGCATGCCAAGGACCACCACTGTCGCGAGTGCCATGGTCACCGCCCGAAACGGTGTGTTACCAAAAAGCAGCAAGGCAATCAGAACCACCAATGCGCCTCCGAAGATCATGCCTTCCCACTGAACACGAAATTTCGACGGTGTCCCCGTCTCGACAACCTGACCTTCGGTTGCCATATCTCCAACCAATCGGCGTGCCGTGAAGTGCACAATGAGCAGCAACGACGAGTAGTAGAGAATCGCTGGCAACAATGCGGCGCGGATGACCTGAAGGTAAGTCACAGACGGTTGTACGATTTCTAGCATCATGTAGGCGCCGGCGCCCATCACTGGAGGCATTAGGGCGCCACCCGAGCTGGCCGCAGCGGCGATTCCCCCTGCGACTCTCGACCGAAAACCTGCTGCCCGCATGCTTGGAATCGTTAGGGTTCCAACTACGGCGCAGGTAGCAACGGCACTGCCCGACAGAGAACCCATCATGCCGCAACTAACTACGGCTACTTTCGCCGGGCCACCGGGGCTACCGCGAAAGATGCTGTCCGCGAAACCGATAATGAAACGGGTCGCTCCAGTTGCTTGCAAGAAGGCCCCAAAAACCACAAATAGAAAAACGTATGTGAACATGACGTTCATCGCGATGCCGAAAACACCCTGGCTGTGCAGGAACGTCTGAGCGACAAGGCGCTCCAAACTGTAGCCACGGTGTGGAAATAGCCATGCCGGCAAGTAGGGGCCAAGATATCCATAGGCAAGAAAAACGCTGGCTAGGATAGGTAGTGCCCAACCAAGCGACCGCCGCGCTGCCTCCAGAATAAGAACGAGGCCCAGCAAACCAATAACTGTCTCTGCGCTCGACTCTGCCCCGGCACGGTTGCCGAGCGACTGGCCGCCAATCCAAAGGTTGCCAAGCAACGGCTCGTTCTGCGTAAAAACATAGCCGAAACAAATCGTCGTGAGGCCAGCGAGCCCGAAATCGAGCATGCGCGACCAGTTACTGTGCTGGAGTTTCTTGTGCGCTGGCACCGTCAAGAAACACAGCAACAAGCCGAGTAAAGAGAACAGTGACAGCTGTGCAGGTGGGGCAAGATGTGGGTAGTTCACCTCGATCAGCGTGAGCAGGCACATCGCCGAGCCCAATACGATAACGACTGGGCGCTCAGCTGGTCGGGGGCTAGGTGCCTCGTTAACGGTCATTGCGACCAGATGCCGATCTCCCGATAGAACCGTATGGCGCCAGGGTGAAACTCCGTGCCAGTGTCACGGACCACATTGTTCGCGTTGATGGCGCGGCCAGCAGCATGCCGCGCGACTACTGCCTCTCGGTTCTCATACAGCGCTTTAGTGGCCTCGTAGACAATCTCTTCGTCCATGTCGACACTAGTTATAAAGTGCATTGACCCAACATCGAGACCTTTATACTCGGTGTCTATTCCACGGTAGGTAGCAGCTGGAATCGTCGCTGGATTAAAAAAAATGTATTCTGTGACGAGTTGCTGCATTGCTTCGGCGTCGTAAGGAACCAGGCGAATGTCCTGCACTGCGGCCGCCTGTGTGATTGACGCAGTCGGCACCGCACCACCAAGGAAAGCCGCCACCACCGATCCGTCGGTGAGCAAGTCCACCGCCCCTGCTTGGGTTGCGTTAACCGGCGAGAAGTCATCGTAGGTCACCCCGTGCGCAGCCAACAGTGGGCGAACAAAGTACTCGAAGCCTGCTCCTGCCGGTCCGACGCTAACGCGACTGCCAGCGAGATCAGGGATGCTTTCGACGGCAGAGTCCGCCGCAGCGACGAACATCGCTACGTTGGGAGCCAACGTCATCACAGCTCTCATCGGGTAAGCCTGCGTCCAGCCCTCAGTTCCGCGTACTGCAAAGTAGGTGATCGCTGAATTCGAAAGGGCGAAGTCTAGTTCACCGCTGGTCAACCGCCGGATGTTCTCCTGCGAGCCACTCGTTGCCTCGGCGGTCATGCTGAAACCACTAGTGTTCTGGTTGAAAACCTCCGCCATGGCACCACCGACAACAAAGAACGCGCCCCCTGGAGGTGCCGTCCCCATGCTCAGAAAACGCGACGCTTGCCCTCCATCGCCATCAGTGGTTGGACCACCACAAGCAAGCACCGCAAGGCATGTGGCCAAAAACAAGAAATGAGCGATTCGGAACATTGGGGCACCTAGTTCATGGAAAGGACAATCAAGGAACAACCATTATAAAGGGGTTGCGATGAGGCACCGAACGTGTCCAGGTTATTAATGTCTCCCAACCTTGAACGGCCCCAGAAGGTACCCCGCGAGAACATCATTGACAGCCAGGGTGGAGCAGCATGGGTAAAGGCTGCTCACTTAAATAGCCGCGAGGCAAACAAGTGCCAAACCGGCAATTCCCGGGAACGAGCACCTTGCCCGCGATATTCTTCTGTCGGCAAGTTATCTGAGAAAATGGGGGCGCGATGAAAAAGACTTCACTGGTCGTACTTTGGGTTCTTGTTGCATTACTCGTTGGTTCCATAGGGGCAGAAGTCACCGCCCAAGAAAGAACCTCGGTCACTCCACAAGACTATGGCCAGTGGGAAACACTAGGTGGTGGCGTACTCTCCCCCGACGGTGCCCACCTGGCAGTCAGTATTCGCCGTGTCGACAGCACATCCGAGTTGCGAATCTTCGCCACCAGCATGACCAACCTGGAGTCCGAGCCAACTAGTGACCCCACGGTCGTCGAGAGCGGGAGTTCGCCGCAATTCGCGAGCAACGCACGTTGGATCGCCTACCGGATTGGCTACTCGGAGGCTGAGCAGGAACGCATGCGGGAAGAGGACCGGCCGGTCCGTAACCGCATGGGGTTGCTGAACTTGGTGAGTGGTGAGGAAGAGATTCTTGAGGCTGTAGCTTCATTTCTCTTCGACGACTCCGGTGAATATCTAGCTATTCGAGGCTACCCAGCAACGGGGGCCGAAGCGTCAGACCTTATAATCCGCGCCCTCGAGTCAGGCAGCAGCATCAACTTCGGGAACGTCGCTGAGTTCTCTTGGCAGGATAACGCCCCTCGGTTAGCGATGACGGTTTCAACTGAGAGCGGCGCCGGGAACGGTATTCAACTTTATGATGCAATTAGCAGTTCGCTACTCGTTCTCGACTCAGGCGACGCGACCTTCACGAAACTCACGTGGCGCGAAGACGAAGATGATCTCGCTGTACTTCGCTCGACGGAGAGCCAGTCTCATCAAGAACCGACCCATGTCGTGCTCGCGTGGCGTGGTCTCGCCTCCGGCACATCGACAACGTTTCAGTTCGACCACCGTGTCCACGGTGATTTCCCCTCCGGCATGCGGGTCGTTGAACACCGCTCGCCAAGCTGGTCTAAAGACGGGAGTTCGATCTTCTTTGGCGTACGGGAATGGCCTGAAAAGCCAGCGAGCGCAGAAGATGGAATCGCTAATACTGAAGGAGGGAGATCGGATAGCGGGGAAGAAGAACAAGCCTCCGTCTCACGCGAACGTGACAAAGAGGAAACCGAGCCCGCAGACGTCGATGTTTGGCACGCTCTCGACGAGCGCATTATCCCTATGCAGAAGTTGCAAGAACAACGCGATCGCGCCAAGAGCTATGTGTCAGTCTGGCACGTCGACGATGATCGCTTCGTGCAGCTCGGAACTGACCTCGACGAGACCGTCGTGTTGTTAAACGGTCAAAGCCACGCCACCGAAACCGATCGCAAGTCATACATCTTCGACAGCATGTTCGGGCGCCGCTGGTTCGACGTCGACCTGATTGACGTGGCGACTGGCCAGCGCACCCGTGTTGTCGATCGGGTGCGTTATTTCTCGGGCGGTAGTGCCACCGGTGAGCACCTTCTTTACTTTAAAGACGATACCCATATTGCCTACGAGATCGCGACTGGCAAACACACCGACCTGACATCGAACCTGCCAGCCGATTTCGTAAACCGCGACCACGATTACCCGGTCGAGCAGAAGCCCTCCTGGGGCCTCGCCGGCTGGGCCGAGAACGACGAAGCGGTGCTGCTATACGACCGTTATGACATCTGGTCGGTCAACCCCAATGGCGATGGCAACGTCCGCCTCACCAATGGTGCTGAGGACGAAATTCGCTATCGCTACACTCGTCTCGACCCCGAGCAATCGGCAATCAACCTGGATGCACCTCTGTATCTGAGCATGTTCGGTCAGTGGACCAAGATGTCAGGCTACGCTCGCCTTGGCGCCAAAGGAGAGGACCATGGACTAACCCGTCTTGTCTGGCTCGACGCCAGTGTCGGACGGTTAATTAAAGCGACCACCATCGATCAATTCGGCTACGTAATCCAGAACTTCGACGATTCCCCCGACTACTTTGTTGGCCCCGATCTCTCGCAAGCAGTTCAGGTCACCAAGACGAACCCATATCAAGCTGATTTCGCTTGGGGCTATTCAGAACTCATCGACTATTCATGTGAGTTCGGCAAACGAGTCCAGGGTGCTCTTTTCTATCCCGCGAGCTACGTGCCAGGACAGAAGTACCCGATGATCACCTACGTTTATGAGCGGTTGTCGCAATCAGTGCACAGTTACTCCGTGCCAAGCGAGCGCAGCCCTTACAACCCAGCCGTGTGGACTAGCCTCGGCTACTTCGTTCTGCAGCCCGACATCTTCTTCCAGGGTCGCCGCCCAGGGTCATCAGCGGTCGAGTGTATCCGCCCCGCTGTTCAGACCGTCGTCGACACAGGCATGATCAATAGCGATCGTGTCGGTCTCGTCGGTCATTCGTGGGGTGGCTACGAAGCAGCATACGTTCCCACCCAGACAGATATCTTCGCTGCTTCGGTGTCAGGCGCCGCTTTAACTAATTTTTTCTCTATGTTCGGAACCATTCACTGGAACCAAGGCCTGCCAGAAAGCGGCCATTTTGAAACGGGACAGGCACGAATGGACGTTCCTTACTGGGAAGACATGGAGGCCTACGTTCGCGAGTCTCCAGTGATGGGAATCATGCAGCTTGAGACCCCGATGCTTATGGCCTTCGGCGACAATGACGGTACAGTCGACTGGCATCAAGGTGTTGAGATGTACAACTACGCCCGTCGCGCCGGGAAAATGTTCGTCATGCTGGTGTACGCCAACGAGAACCATAGCAACCGGCAAGAAAAGAACCAGGTTGACTACCATCACCGCATCCTCGATTGGTTTGGTCACTATCTTAAGGGGGAGCCGGCCAAGCCTTGGATCACCGAAGGAGTATCGGTGGTCAAACGCAATGACGAGTTGAAGCGTCGCAGCCGATAAAAGCGAGGCGAGCTCGCTAGCTAGGGACTTACCGCAATCGAGCTTTGGTAGCCTATGTTTTCGGCCTTGGCTTCACTGCAGACCACCCCGTCCCTTCCAGCCACAAAGGTCTTGTACACACCTACTGAAGGCGTCGGCAATGTCGTCAAGTTCAGCGGGAATTTCAGTGAACCTTTGGTTCACCTCGAGTTCAATTCCAACATAGACCTCGGCATCGTGGACCTCTCGGATACGAGGCAGAATGCCGTCTGCGGTCCCTTGATAGGGGCGATTTAGCCACACCACCAAGCCGGTTCTCCCAATGAGCGCGTCGCGTAGTTCGCGAACCAATGCTGCCTCTGGTTGTCGGTGTGGATCGTAGAGAAGCCCAATGTCGTTGCCTCGCACATTGGGGCCAAGTTGCGGCGTATAGGTGTGGATGCAAAGGTGCACGCACCGACCACAATCCTGAATGATTCCCTCCACTGCTTCCGATACGGCGGTCCGATATGGCAGGTAGTAATCCTCGATACGCCGTTCAACATCGGACCTGCTCAGGCTACGGTTGAATGGGATCCTGTGGCCATCGGATACGCGACGAACTAGGGCAGAGTTGCCGATGGTTCGATTGAGATCAACAACCAGACGCGAATACTCACCAGCGTGCAGAGGCGCATTGAAAGTTTCTGCTAATCGCCTAGCAATCTTGAGGGCGCCAGGATCCCAAGCAATGTGCAGTGCCATCATTTCAGGCGACGCCTTCATGCCTTCTGGGAGACGATTCGAGGCATGCTCGCAACTCACCAAAACTTGTCTGCTATCAAAAATCATCTTCGTGAAAGCAATGGGGCCAGGAGAGAATGCCGGTAAATAGCGGCGTCTTGCATTCGGGTTCAGGATACCCCTCTGGCATACTTGAGGCATGCATAGAGCCATTTTTTCCTTCATTTTCATCTGGGTGGTGATGACGATTATTCGTGTCGCCATCGAGCGTATGGCGCCACCCAGTCGCAGGCATCGCCGACCCGCACCAACCAACACTCCGAGGCAACGCCAAGGGGCTCTTGCCACGCTTGGGCTCCATGATGGGGCAACACCGGCCGAGATCGAAAAGGCTTACAAGCGACTTCGCACCAAATACCATCCCGACCGGGTCGCACACCTCGGCCCCGAACTCATCGAGCTGACTTCAGAGAAGTTCAAGGAGGTCACCGCAGCTTACGACTACCTGGCCGGCCATTAGAAGTCTGGGGAATGCCTGTGCCGTAACACCACGTCCTGCTGTCCGATATCCTTCGCTTGACAGTTACCCTGCCTCAACACCACCATCAACGGATGCATCAGCTCCCACCAAACACAGGTCGAATAACCCCCGGGTGGGGCCCAAGTTCAATCTTCCTGGGTGGACTCTTTTTATGCAGTTGTTTTTCGGGCACCCCAACTAGCTCCGTGGCCAGCCTTGGTGCCGAAGACCTAGCTGCGCTTGTCGAGATCATGGCTGAAGAAGACCGGCGCCCAACGTTTGCGCAGGCAACAGCCTTGCGGAACGGACTGACTTCTGACAATGCCCTGTTACGCCACTTTTCAGCGCGCGGCCTTGGCCGCCTCGAAGATCCCGCGGCGCTCGCTGTACTTGGCCGGACGCTCACCGATCCCGATGCGGTGGTGCGCTTGACCGCCGCAGGAGCAATCGCTCAAAGCGTCTTCAATGCTGATACTGAAACAGCAGCTGATCTCCTGCGCGGGCGCCTCGATGAAGAACACGAGCCAGCGGTGCGCGGAGCACTTGCCCAGTCACTCGGCCGCTTGCGTCCTGCCTCAGCAACAACGATCGAGCAGACGCAGACAACCCTGCTTGATGTCGCCCAACGCGATGCGCCCCTTGAAACATTGGTGCCGACTCTGCGTGGATTTGAATCATTGGTGCGCACTAATACAGATATCGAGCTTGCTGCTGGAGTCAGGGACCGCCTGGTCGACTTTGTCCACTATGGTCGGGGGGGTGCCAACCCCGCCGAAGCCGAGCAGCTAGAATCGGAAGCGATGTTCGCCGCGGCACGGGTGCGCCGGCTGGCTCTCGCCACCCTCAACGCGGCTGGCAGGGCTGATGCAGAAACTGTCGAGATCGCCCTTTACGACCCAGATGTCGAGGTACGACGCCTTGGCGCTGCTGCTGCCAGCGGGGTTGACGATTTAAATCGACAGCGTTTGTTGCTACAGATCGCGCTCGCTGACACCGAAGGGCAAGTCCGTTACGAAGGGTTGCGCGGGTACGGTCGCCTCGAACATGAGCCTGAAGACTGCGCGACAATTACTACATTGGTCGAGGATGACGACCCGAACGTTTCTCTACAGGCAATCGACCTACTAGCAGAAGGTTGCCATGAGGTTAACGTCGCCAACCCTGAGATCAGCGCCCCGTCGGTTGTCAATATGTTACGCATGCTGGTGGACCCACCGATCAACGTCAGTCGGCCCGTCACCTGGCATCCTGCTGCCCATGCTTTAACCACGCTTGCCCACGTTCATCCTGATGCTGCTGAACAGCTAATCTCGGTGCCCATCGTCGACCCAATATGGCAGGTCCGAATGTACGCAGCTCGAGCTGCGGCCACCATCGGCGCTATCGATGTGTTGGAACAGCTTGCACAGGACCCGTTTCCGAATGTCGCTGACACAGCACTCCGAGGCCTCGACTCCATGATCGGCTATGCTGCAGACGGGGCCGCCGTCGCGGCGCTGAACAGCGAAGACTATCAACGTTTGATCACCGCTGCGGACATGCTGGAAGCCACTGAGCATCCAGACGCTTTGTCGATGTTAATTGAGGCCCTTGAGCGGGTCACACTCGAGAAGAGAGAGACTTCGCGTGATCCGCGGCTTGCCATTCTAAGACGCATTGGAGAACTTGGCGATGCGGACAATACCGACAGCATTCTTCCCTACATTGAGGATTTTGACTCACGAATTGCGGCGCAGGCAGCCCAGGTTTTGCTCTCCTGGACCGGTTCGACCGTCTCTGCTTCGCCAACTCCTTTGCCCCTGGCTCCGTTTCCCACTGCCGAAGATCTCATCAACCTTGAGCAAGCAAGGGTTCGATTGAAGATGCAAAATAGTGGCGTCATCGAGGTCAGGCTTCATCCTTATGAGGCGCCAACCAATGCCGCGCGCTTCGCGCGGCAAGTGCGCGACGGACACTTTGACGGGTTGACCTTTCACCGTGTGGTTGCCAACTTCGTTATCCAAGGTGGAAGTCCTGGAGCAAACGAATATGTTGGTGATGGCCCATACAGCCGAGACGAAGTTGGAAATCGCTCTCACTTGCGTGGCACTATCGGAATTTCCACGCGTGGACGTGACACAGGTGATTCTCAAATCTTCATTAACCTTGCCGACAACGTCCGTCTCGATTACAACTACACGATAATCGGCACGATCGTGTCGGGGATGGAAGTTGTCGACCGAGTGCTTGAGGGCTCAATAATCGAGCGCGCCACGATCGAACCTTGGAACGATCCGCAATGAGCCAACAAACCGTTGACGAGCGAATTCAAACGGCGTGCCTGGTCGTCCTGGCAACCACCGCGGTAGGCGCTACGCTCTGGTGGTTACAGGCCGTCTTTGTGCCTTTCGTGTTGGCGCTGTTCATCGCATTGGGGCTTTCACCGCTGATTGATTACTTAACCACCAAACTGCGGGTTCCAAAGTGGGCCGCGGTGCTGCTGACGTTGATTCTTGCGGTCACCCTGTTGACACTAGCGGGGATGCTGGTCATGACATCTGCCCAGCGGTTGGCAACAAACGCTCCAACGTATCAAGCTCTGGTACTGGACCAGGTCGATAGCGCACTCGCAAACCTCCCGCTCCAAGACCTTGGGGTGAATCCAGATGAACTTCTTTCGCTGCCATTAAACGCGATCAGCACAGCAGCGATCAGCATCACTAACGCAATCGTTTCCCTCGTGTCTCAAGGGTCGATCGTCCTGATCTTCCTCATGTTTTTGCTGCTCGGCGGCTCGGCACACGAGGCTCCCGCAAACGGCATGTGGGTTGAAGTTAAAAAGAGGGTACAGAAATACGTCGCCTTCAAGTTCATTATTTCAGCCTTCACCGGCATATTGGTGGGAATCATTCTCAGTGTCCTCGGCATCGAACTGGCAATGGCCTTTGGGCTAATGGCCTTCCTGCTCAACTTCATTCCCAGCATTGGCTCGATAGTGGCAACGTTGCTACCACTGCCTGTCGTGCTAGTTAGCCCAGACTTGAGCACGATGACCATGTTTCTAGCCATCGCCCTGCCCGGGACGATCCAGCTAGGCATCGGTAATGTAATTGAGCCAATGGTCATGGGGGATGAACTCGATCTTCATCCAGTCACGATTCTCCTTGCGCTGATGGTCTGGGGCACACTTTGGGGGATCGTCGGCATGCTGCTCGCCACTCCAATAACCTCGATGATGAAGATTCTTCTTGAGCGTGGAGAACGAACGCGGCCGATTGCCAACCTTTTTGCAGGACGGCTAGACGGGCTGAACAAGGCGTGACGCCGCCAAAATCCGAGTATTGCCCTGACTAGCGTCGCGCTCCTCACCTAAGAGAAGAAAGGCTTGCCCGGGCAGATCCGGGCGCATAGCGATTCGCCAACTCGGATGGCCTCCGGCCCGATGTTATCCTCCCCTTGCCAGTCTGAGATTCTCGTACGGAGGGGTAGCGAAGCCTGGCCGTACCGCGCCCGACTCGAAATCGGGTTCTCGGGTTATAACCCCGGGACGTGGGTTCGAATCCCACCCCCTCCGCCTTATTTTTCTAGCAGGCTACTCATATTCCGCCTACTCCCCACGTTCCGCTTCGTCCTCTTGTTTATACGGAACGTCTATAGGCAGCGAGCCAGCCCACTGCAGAGGAACCTCTTTGCCTATGGCCCAGTGGATCCCGTTGATAATGAGGCGCTGCAGGCTTTCAACCTGGAGGTCTTCAGGGTGCCCCATCGTTGTTGTGAAAACTCGGCCACCCGTTTCAGTATGACGTGTCCACGTAACAGCATTGGGGGCGGGCACCATAACATCAGTTTCCCGCTCACAAAGTGGCTAGCCTTATCTCAACGCTTCTGGCGCTTGAGCTCATCATCGATCACCTCTGCCGCCATTTCGAACGGAACCGCTCCCCCGCGCAGCGGGCGACCGTTAATGAATATCGCCGGGGTGCCATTGACACCCACTGCGGCGCCTTGGCTAAGGTCGGCGCTGATGACATCGGCGTATTCCCCGGACTCTAGACACGCACTGAATGCCAGGGTGTCGAGACCTAGCCGCTCTGCTTTCTCCTCAAGGTTGGCAACCTCGAGACGATCCTGCTCAGCGAAGTAAAGGTCGTGGGCCTCCCAAAATTTCCCCTGCTCATGAGCACATAGCGAAGCTTCTGCCGCCTTCTGTGCGTTCGGATGGATATCGTTGAGCGGAAATTGCTTGAAGATGATCTTTACTTCGTCGGGGTATTCAGCCTTGATCTGCTCAAGGGTTGCGATGAATGACTGGCAATAAGGGCACTCGAAGTCAGAAAATTCGATGAGCGTTATTGGTGCCTCAACGTTGCCGAACATCGGCGAGTCAGTCGTATCGATGTTGACACGGAATGGGCTGAGCACGTAGTTAACCTCGTGATCCTCAACCAATCCTTGGGCAAACTCTTCGAGGACCGAGTCGCGAATCTCGTTCTCGAGATAGGCTCGGATTTGCGGAGCAAGCGATTCGAAAGGCCGTCCACCGAGCTGAGCCTGATTCTGCATGTAGAAGAAATTGACGTCATCATCGCTGACGCTCACCTTGTCACCGAGAACCTCCGCGACCAACACATCGACGGTAATGCCACGGGATTGGGCTTCGGATTCGAGAAGCTTCGTCCTTACGAACTGTTTCATCGCCGTTTCGATGACCTGGTGCCGCTGGCTACGGTACTGAAAGTCCATCAAGCCAAGTTGGCCGCCTATCTGGTCAAAAAGATCACCGAGCGTGACCTCGGAGTCACCAATAACCGCGATCACTTCATCGGCCTCGGTGGTAGTGGCAACAGATTGGGGGCCCGGCGTGTCGCTTGACTCTGCTGGATTGCAGCTAACGACAAACATCGACGCCACAAAAACATAAACCAACCACTGGCGCATGACGACAGAAGTGAATTTCATGGGGGCTCAAGTCCTTTTCGAGAGAGGCAACATTACCATCGGGCACGGCCCCAATCCCTGGAAGGCATTACGTAGTTTGTCTGATTATGTTCCGCACTCGCAGATGCGATTGCACACCTGCCGCACATCACAACTTAGGGTGAGGCTGAAGCTGACTCTAGCCGACGCAAACGCTCGTCGATCTGCTCAAGCATGTGCAGGATCATGACATGCGTCTTCTTGGCGTCGATACCCACCGGGCTTTCAGCGCTGTAGATCACTTCCTCGATTCGTTTGTAGTCTTCTTGAGGGATTTCCATCGTTCGTCCTGTTGGTCTGCTGGTTGGGTGGAATTTTTTTTAAGCAGCTCAAAAAACGCCGGGATCGGCAAAGTTCGCTTGCTTATGCTTGCCATCGCAAAATGGCTTGTTTTTCGAGTGGCCGCAACGACATAAGGCATAGTGCTCGAAAGAAGCACCTTGGCCTCTCTCGGTATCCTCAAGCTCGATGCCGCCGGTGACAAAATACGGACCCTCTGCAACGACTTGTATCGCTGGCGGCCTCTCCGCGTCCCAATATTCCACGCCGTCGACCGAGTGACTCAAGGCTCCTGACGGGCACCGACGTGCCTGTTCCTTGATCTGCTCGCCAGGAGCTCCGTCGGGATCAATCCATGGTTCTGCCCCAACCCGGAACACCTCGGGGAGCTCATCAGCGCAGTAGCCGATGTGGGCGCAAATGCCGCGGTTGTCATGCACCGTGATTTCTTCGCCCTCATAATCAGTGCGATGGTCCTGCTCCCCCTCTGTAACCTTGGCACTGCTAAAACCAGTGTTTCGATGGTTGCCATCGCAAAATGGCTTGTCTCGCGAAGAACCACAACGACACAGGGCGATGTTGCCCTTTTTCTTTCGTAAAGGATCGATCTGGGTTCCCCTCGCATCAAAGAAATTTGCGGGCCCCTCAACGCGCAGCGGTCCATGCTTCCGTGGGCTGATTTTCGGGTTGTTATTTTCGGACTTGTTGTCCATTCATTCTTTCTCCTCTGCCATTATTAGCCACCCAGACGAAACTGGAAACTTGTTGCGGTAACGCGCGTGTGTCGACTTCGACAGTGCCACCGGTTACCTTGCGACGAATTGCACCAGATGCACAAAATCAGTTTCCTCAAAGGGGCCCGGGTTTTTGGCATCAGTTTTTTGCTAGGGTTGTGCAACAATCCTGAACGACCCTTTAATAGTTTCCGGTCCAAGGAGCATCGATGGCCACAGCGCATGCCAGACACATTCTCGTTTCCACTGAAGATGAAGCCAACGATCTGAGCACCCAGATCGCCGCCGGCGCCGACTTCGGCGACATGGCACGCAAACATTCAAGTTGCCCTTCTGGAAAGCAAGGCGGAGACCTTGGCGAATTCAGCCCTGGCCAAATGGTTCCTGAGTTCGACGTAGTAATCTGGAACGAAGCGGTCGGAGAGGTTCACGGTCCAGTAAAAACAGCCTTCGGTTATCACCTGATCGAAATCGTCAGCCGAGAGGAGTAGAGATATGGGGAAGTGGCGTACCGCGTCTTTGTTCGCATGCTTGCTGTTGGTAACCGGTGGTGCTGGTGCCCAAAACACTGCGCCCGAATTCACCATGGCGCTTACCGGTGATTCGATCATCACTCGTGCACTATCAGTCTACGAGGAGCCAGCTTATCTCGAGATGATAGAGATGATCCGCGGCGCCGACGTAGCGTTTACAAACCTGGAAGTGTTGCTGCACGACTACGAAATGGCCCCAGCAGCCCGGTCGGGCGGCACTTGGATGCGCGCCGACCCCAAAATGGCCGACGAATTAGCCTGGGCCGGCTTTGATCTCGTGGCTATGGCCAACAACCACAGCGGCGACTACGGCATCGAAGGACTGCTCGCGACAATTAAGCACACACGGGATGCTGGCATAGTAGGTGCAGGGACCGGTGGAAGCCTGACCTCAGCGCGCGAGGCGAAGTTCCTTGAGACAACAAAAGCTCGTGTGGCGTTGATATCAATGTCATCGACTATTACGCCCCACTCTGTCGCTGGGCGCTCACGTGATGACATCCCGGCCCGGCCCGGCTTAAGTCCGTTGCGGTTTACAACCACCCACACCGTGCCTCTCGATACGATGGAGAAGCTGCGGGGCGCAGTGACGGCACTCGGCCAACCGGTGGGGGAGAACCCGGAGCGTCTGAGTTTCTCTGGGGAGACATACGTCGTCGGTGATGCTTTGGCCGTCAGGACGTCCCCGGACGAGGATGACCTTGTTGAGATCGCGGCCGTGGTGCGAAATGCGAAACAGCTTGCCGATTACGTGATTGTCACAATCCATGCCCATGAAGGGCCAAACCGCATGGAACCGGCCGAGTTTCTAGTTACTTTCGCGCACGCGATGATCGATGCTGGCGCCGACGTGTTTGTGGGGCACGGTCCTCATGCGCTGCGCGGCATCGAAGTTTACGAGGGCAAACCAATTTTCTACAGCCTCGGTGATTTCGTTTTTCAGAATGAGACCCTGCTGCGGCTGCCCGAAGAGAACTACCAAGCCTACGATCTTGAGGCCAACCACCACGTCGCTGACTTCAACGACCGTCGCTACGATGGCGGCACGCGTGGCTTTCCGGCGACACCCGAGATCTGGGAATCAGTCATTGCCATGCCAACCTTCCGTGGCGGCGAACTCGTCTCCATCAAACTGCACCCAATTTCTCTGCAATTCGGCTCGCCAGCTTGGGTACGTGGCCGACCGCTTCTCGCCAACGAGGAACTATCGCAAAAAATACTCGATGACCTCATTCGTGTCTCGGCGCCATTCGGAACCACTATTCAGAATGATGACGGCACAGGTGTTGTTGTGCTTCGTTAGGCTCACCACGGATTCACAATCGTGCCCAAGCGGTTCGCTGTTGCGCAGATAGACCACGTCGAGGTTCTTGTACCAAACATCGAGCAGGCAGCTTCTTGGTACGAGCGTGTTCTTGGACTTGCTAAGGTCGCTAACCTCCCCTGGGAAATCCCTTTGATGATTTCCAGCGATGGAGGTGATACGAAGATAGCCTTGTTCGCTGGGGACTCTCAGGCTGCAGACGTAGGCTGGCGACGCGTTGCGTTTCGCGCCTCCGGCCAGGTTTTTCTCGCATTTATAGACCAGCTTGACGTCATTCCCGTCTTCGATCAAAACGGTGGGCCAGTCAGGGCGAGAGATATAGTGGACCACGATGTTTCCTGGTCAATCTACTTCGCTGATCCGTACGGCAATCGGCTTGAAATCACCACCTATGATTATGACGAAGTCGAAAAAACTCACGGATCTCAGGTCGCCCAACCACCACCTTAAACTTGGGCTGATGCCGCCGTTAGGGATGGTTCATTGAGGGCCCGCTAGCATCACCAGCCTAAACCGGCTTCTCGCGGTCGGACAGGTTGGCAATGATCGCGTCACATGTGATCACTAAATCTTGTGGTGTCAGCATGATCTCGTGTCCCCACATGCCGGCCCCGACTCCAAGCACCTCGTATCCCATCAATTCAGCATCAAGAAAGGAGCGGAAGCCCGTTGGCTGCCAGTGAAACGGCGGCACTGAACCAACCTCGTAACCAGTCGTAGCCTTCACCGCATCCAAAGAAGCCATTTTGATGTTGCGGTGACCAATGACGCGTTTGAGATGCCCCGACACTGCCGTCTTGTCGCCGCCGATTAGCACCAGCACTCGTTCGCCATCACCCGATTCGAAAATCAGCGTCTTGACCATCTGGCCTTCAGTGAAACCGAGGGCAGCGGCGACATTGGCAGCACCCTTCTCGGTACCAACCGGGAATTCGCGCTTCTCGTACGCAATTCCAAGGGCATCTAGATGGTCGTGAGCGGGCAATTGCATCAGCGTCGATTTGACTCCATCTGCATTAGGACCCAGTGGTCAGGATCAAAAACCACCTCAGTCGGTTCACGATCAAGCTCGATACGCGTTTCACTCATTCCCGGCCTCATAATGATCTCACGCACTAGTGCCTGCGGCCTCGCCCCACGACCTTCTCCCCTCCTGGTGGGTACCGTGATCGCAATCGGAATTGGCATCTCGAACACATAGCCATCATCGTCGACCTGCTCAAGCTTGATCACTAGCTCATTGTTTGCCCCATCCCAATCCCAATCACTGCGGAGGTTCGGGAACCCCCCCTGATTGAGCCACTGGCTGAAGAAATGAGTCAGGTCAATCGCTGGCTCATAAGTGTTCTCCATAACCTCACGGAAATCGTCGGTTGTCGCATTACCGTTGTAGTAGAGGCGATAGTACTCGCGGATCCCCGACCAAAAGCGATCCTCCCCGATCATGCCGCGCAGCATGTGCAAAAACCAAGAGCCTTTCTGGTACATCATGCCGGTTGTCACAGTGTCGCGTCCGATTGGGTCGAGGTTGTCGTGAACAATGGTGTAATCGGGCCTTTCTGCATAAAAATTTATGATCCGTTGTTTGTCGGCAGTGAGCCCTTCAAGGAAGTCATCCCGCCCATAGGCATACTCGCGGTATAGCAACGTGAAATAGGTCGCAAACCCTTCCGAGAGCCAAACATCGTCCCAGTCCGCCTCAGTGACTGTGTTGCCCCACCACTGATGGGCAATTTCATGGATGATGACGTTGCGCCAACGTACCGTGCGCTCACCAGTGACAGAATCGTCGCCATAGAAGATTGCCGTGGCCGCTTCCATGCCACCACCGACACTGTTTGACTGCACGTTGGCAAGCTTCTCGTAAGCGTAAGGGCCGATGGTGTCGCTGAAAAACTGCATCGCTTGTTTAGTTGGTACAGCGAAATCGTAGAACCCTTTCTCTCTGTCTTGGACGTAGACCCAAGTCTGCAAGGACTTGTTGTCAAACTCACCGTAGTAGTCGACGGCAAACCGGGCAGCACCGAGCGCGAATAGCCAAGTGGCTATAGGCACAGACTGCTTCCAGTGGGTAAGGCGGAACTCTTGGTCGGGCATGCCCGCAGCAGTTTGAGCTTTTGTCAGTTCATCGCCCGCCAGGTTTGTTTCTTCAACAAGCAAACCGTTGCTAATCACCTGGTAATGGTTCGGCGCGGTGACAACCATTTCTGCGGTCGCCTTTTCATATGGATGATCGATTGTCGGCAGCCAATTGCGCGCCCAGTTAGGCCAGTTGTCGGAGAAAAACGTACGGTCACCGTGCATGTTTTCTCCTATGATCAGACCTCTATCAGGAGTTCCGTGGTACTGAATCCGGAAACGGCGCACTTGCCCGCGCAAAGCAGGCTCCGCCAGGAAGATGCGTAAACGATCAGCCCCGTGTGCGAATTCTAGTTCGGCCTGCTCCGGGGGCACCGAACGCACCATAGTCAAGGGCTTTCGACTGCCAGGCTTATCAACGATTTCGCCAACCGCACTGACGATCATTCCGGTCTCTAGGTCATCATTGCGGCCAGCCAGATCGAGCTCGAAAGTTTCCACGCCGTCTGCCAAGAACCGAATCTGAACACTTGTAACACCGTTTATACGATTCGTGGCGTCCGAGAGCGTGAGTTCGAAAACATAATGGAGAACATCGATGTCAAGGTTCTTTGGGTAAACGTCTGCTGCTCTCCCCAATGTCGGACTGACTGCAAACAGGATCAACACGATGGTCGAAGGCAACCGAAGTTTCATTCTCTTGCTCCAAGAATCTTGCTGGTCATCGGCAACGAACGTCATACATGCTGGCGTCCACTATACTCGCCAACAGACCCGGGCAGGCGCCACACATTCTGGTTATCCTTCATAAATACGGCAATTCATCCTGTTCGCGTGAGCCAACGACCACACAAGAAGTTGAATCCAACCTCAAGGAGGCGCCATGAACGGCGACCGAAACAATTTTGAGCAGCTGTTTGATATCGATACCAGCAAGATTCCAAGGCCTCAGATCTCTCCACGACTAATCCGCATTGTGCTCGTAGCCATCGTGCTACTCACGCTTGGGCGGGGGACTTTCTATCAGGTGCAGACTGAAGAAGTTGGCGTAGTCCTGCGCTTCGGTAAGTTCATCAAGATCACCGAGCCGGGGCTGCGAGTGAAGATCCCCTTCTCGGACACTGTTCAGCGGGTGCCGGTAACCCGCCAACTCACCCAGCAGTTCGGCTTTCGTACAACGGGAACAGGCACTCGTACAAACATCTCGACGGAGATGTTCCAGGACGAGTCATCGATGCTAACCGGTGACCTGAACGTCGCGGTGGTCGACTGGATCGTGCAGTATCGCGTCGCGGATCCCTATCAGTACCTGTTCAAAGTGCGCGGCATTGGCCCAGGCACCGACGACGAAACGTTCCGTGATATGAACGAGGCTGTGATGCGCGAAGTGGTCGGCGACCGCACCGTCACCGAGGTGCTCACAGTCGGGCGGCAAGATATCGAAGTAACGGTCAAGGAGCGACTGCAAGCTCTCTGCGACCAGTACGAAACCGGTATCGCAGTCGACCTGATCGTTCTTCAGGATGTCAACCCGCCTGATGCCGTCAAGCCGTCGTGGGACGAGGTCAACCAGGCACAGCAACAACGCGACCGGATGATCAACGAAGCCCAGACGCGTTACAACCAGGTCATCCCGCGCGCCGGTGGTGAGGCGCAACAGACCATTCTGCAGGCGGAAGGCTATGCCCTCGATCGAATTAATCGTGCTGAGGGAGACGCTTCGCGGTTCGTGTCGATTTACGACCAGTATCGTCTGGCACCCAATGTCACGCGCCAACGCTTATACCTGGAAACGATGCAGAATGTGCTGCCGAAGTTAGGTGGAAAACTCTTCATCGATGAAGACGCCCAAGGCGTCCTGCCTTTACTCCCACTCGACACACTTCGGCAGTTCATACCCGAGGGCGGTGGCCAGGAGAACAACCGATGAACGTCAAGATGATCACGAGCATCCTCTTAGGTCTCACTATTTTGATCACTCTGTCGACTTCCGTGTACGTAACCAATGAAGCCCAGCAAGTGATTATCACGCAGTTCGGCCGGCCGGTCGGCGAAGTTGTTACTGACGCGGGTCTTCACATGAAGATTCCATTCATCCAGGCAGCCAACTATTTCGAAAAGCGCTTTCTGGAATGGGATGGGGTCGCGAACCAGGTACCTACCCGTGACAAACGCTTCATTTGGGTCGATACCTATGCACGCTGGCGAATCAGCGATCCCCTGTTGTTTTTCCAGCGCCTCCGCGATGAACGCGGGGCAGAAACCCGGATTTCGGCAATTCTCGACGGTGAGACCCGCAACGCTGTAGCGCGCCACGACTTAGTGGAAGTAGTGCGCAACACCAACCGTGCCGCGGCGGACATCCTGCTCGACGCCGAGGAAGAGACCGCAATCCTGGAAGAGATCGTGATTGGACGCGCGGAGATCCAACTGGAGATTCGCGAGGCGGCACAGACTAGCTTGAACGACCTCGGCATTGAGCTTCTCGATGTGCGCCTCAAGCGCATCAACTACGTCGAAGAAGTTCAGGTCGACGTGTTCCAGCGCATGATCGCGGAACGACAGCGCATAGCCTCACGTTATCGTTCAGAGGGCGAAGGCGAAACAGCAAGAATCGACGGCGAGCGCGAACGCGAGCTACAGCGCATCCAGTCGGAAGCCTACCGCGAAGCCGAGGAGATCCGCGGGCGAGCGGACGGTGAGGCGACGCGCATTTACGCGGCCGCGTACAACCGAGACGACGACTTCTACGCGTTCATCAAAAGCCTGGAAACCTACGAACTGACAGCCGACCCAAGCAGCATCTTGATCCTCACTACGGACAGCGAGTTGCTACGCTTTGTGAAGTCCAAACAATAGAGACAAGCTGAAAGATCTTGCCTCGCTGAATTCTACGCTGCTGCTAATCCATAGTGTTAGCTGCTGGCAGTACGGGCGTACGCCCGTACTGCCGTATTCAGCAGTGAACGTCACAATAGTCGGCGATTATTAGCGACCTTTCTTCTTAACGCGTCCGATCGGTTGTTGGCTGCCCCGCCCGGGTCGCGTAGCCTCGCGCGTAACCATGTCGAAGCGATCCCCCGGCGCCATGAAGTAGAAGGAGCCCCCCTCGCCACCTGGGCCGTCTTCACCGGCCCCTCCCCCCTGAAGCCAGGAGTTGGCATCGTGGATCAGTACGTAACCCTGTCCTATGACAGTGAAACTGTCACCTTGCACAACGATGGCAGTATCCTCGTCAATCCCGATGCCCAGCAGCTCGGGTTGCTGTTCGATGATCTCCGTAAGGTCAAATTGCCTGTTGCGCATCAAGACATGCTGGTCAATTGCTGTACCTTTCAGGAAGCCAAGCCCGTCTGTGTGGTCGCCCATCATGATGGTGTTGCCACTAGTATCGCCACGTGCGAGGTACTCACCCTGGATAGTTGCGCCCGCGGAGGAACCTCCAATAACACCACCGCGCTCCAGAAGCTTCCAAAGTTCCTCATGTGTCTTTGTGTTGAGGTAAGAATCGGCCAAGCGCCACTGTCGGCCCCCGTTGAACCAGACTCCACGGGCGCGTTTTATAGGCTCAACGAACTCGGCGCTGTCCGCGATAGCACGATCCGTAGTGTGAACTGCAGTAATGTCCCTCACCCCTGCGCGTTTCCAGCCCTGTAACCCTGAGTTCCAGTCGTCGTATTCGCTCCCTCCGCCCGCAGTGGGAATTACCACAATGGGAGCATCTGGGCCTCCTGCAAGTTCGATGAACCGCTGCCGGATGGCTGCATCGCGCATTGCCCCTCCGACGATCACCAGAGACCCATTGGGTGGGCCAAACTGCGGGATGGCACGCTGCCCCCCGCCTTGCTCGGTGGCGACTGCGAGGTTCAATGCTGTGGTGGTTACTAGCGTCGCCGCCACAAAAACGATCAGCGGGAGAATGGTACGGAATCGCTTCATGAGTTTGTCTCCGTGAAAGGTCGGACTCACTACGTGTGCGAGGGCTAGGCCCTCATCAAGCCGGATAGTACTCAGCAAAAGAAGGCCCGGCAACGGATTGTTGTCCGCCGGTGTTGGCAGCGTTAAAGTCCGACCATGAATTATTCACTTGATGCAGTATCTGCTATCTCTGGCCGCCTTCGCTCATTTCGATGGGCCACCGTTATTACCGCCCTCGTGACAATCTTCAGCTTTGTGGTCGGAAACGATCCACGAGGTGCCAACGCAGCAACTCAGGAAAACATTCCTGCTCCGGAATCGAGCCTGGGCTTCACGGTCGGCGCCGATTTTGAACTCGCTACCTACGATGAATCCATTGCCTATTTCCAGCTTCTTGATGCAGCGTCCAATAAATTATCGTTGGCCGATGTCGGCCGCACGTCGGAGGGGCGTCCTTGGTACGTGGCCTTTATCTCGTCGCCCTCAAATTTGGCAAACCTCAATCACTATCGCGACATAGCCCAGCGTTTGGCTCATCCGGAAGGCCTTACCGACGACGAAGCACGTTCTTTAGCTCGCGCGGGCAAGCCGATCGTCGATATAAGTGGCGGTCTGCACGCCTCAGAAGTCGCAGGGGCTCAGCATACAATCCAGCTCGCTTATGACCTGCTAACCGGAGATGACGACCCTGAAATTGCGGCGATTCTTGACAAGGTTATTTTGGTGCTCTGGCCTTCGCTCAATCCGGACGGGCAGAACATTGTTGTCGAATGGTACGAGTCAAATCTCGGCACCCCGTACGAAACGTCCGGACACCCGCGCCTTTACCAGAAGTACATTGGCCATGACAACAATCGCGATGCCTACATGATCAATCAAGTTGAGTCTCGCGTAGTGGCTCGGACGTGGCGTCACTGGGAACCTCAACTTATTTTTGTGCACCACCAATCGTCGCCGTTCCCGACCCGGATCTGGTTGCCACCGTTTGCAGAGCCCATCGCGCCCCAAGTCCACCCGATCATGTCCCGAACGGTCAACTTCGCCGGCATGGCAATGGCCCAGGCGCTAGAAGAGCGCGGCCAGAGAGGGGCCGTTCATATGGGTACCGGTTTCGACGCCTGGTATCCAGGCTATATCGACTACATGCCGATGTTGCAGAACGAAGCTGCATGGTGGACTGAAACAGCGGGTGCTGGCTACGCTACGCCGCAATTTTACAGTCTCAGTGATTTCCCGCAGAGCCGTGCCGCCCTGCGGCCTGAATCACTGTACTCAAGCCCGTGGCAGGGTGGCTGGTGGCGGCTGCGCGACGCCGTCGATTATATGGAAACAGCGTCAATCGCCACCTTGGATTTTGCCGCTAAGTACAGCTTTGACTTGCTTTATAACCGCTATCAGGCTGGCCGTGACACCATCGCCAAGTACCGCAAGGAACCTCCCTATGCCTACGTCGTCCCGCAGGATCAGCACGATGCTGTTGCCGCCGTCGAATTGCTTCGGCGGCTAGCCTTCAACGGTCTGCGCATTTCCCAGCTGCGCACCGACGCGGCCATTGATGGCATCGAGTACCCCGCTGGCACGTGGGTCTTGCCGATGGACCAAGAGTTCGCCGAGCTTGCCCGGCAGGTGCTCGATATCCAGAAGTATCCCGATCTCAGGGAATATCCCGAGGGGCCACCGGAGCAACCCTACGACGCTTCCGGCTGGACGCTCTCAGCTCAAATGGGCGTGCGGGTGATCGCAGCATCGTCACCACTTGGGAATGACGTAAGGGACCTGCTCGACCCGGTCGTTGGCGCGCCTGTCGACTGGCGCGATACCGAAGCTGTCGACGCCGCAGCACGCCTCGCGCCAGGCAGCAGCTGGTACGAAGTCGAGAAACTACGGGAAGGGCCGGCGATTGTCGGGGATGATGCGGCGGCATTCGACAGCGTTCCAGGTGCCGGTTTCAATACCGATACGGTAGCCGCGGGCATCATACCGCCAACCGGTCGCCTAACCGGCAGCGGTGATGCCATAGCCATCAGCGCCGCACAAAACAATGCTTTTCGGGCCATCAACGAAGCCTGGAGAAATGGGGCCACCGTGTCCTTCGAGCCTGGCTTGCCAGGAACGGAAGGAGAGCCTGGTACAAGTGGCCGATACTTGGTTCGTGGCTTAGACGACAGAACCACCAGCCAACTAGTCGAATCACTGGCTCTACAAGCGGAGCGCACGAACGCCAGGGGCACTGGCTTCGATCAGCCGCGCATTGGCATGTTCAGGCCGTGGAGAGCCAGCATGGACGAAGGATGGACACGATGGCTGCTTGAGCAATACGGCTTCGATTTTGTCAGCATGCGCAACCATGACTTTCAGAACGGTGCCCTAAGTAAACGTTTCGATGTCATCGTCCTGGCTGACTACGGCAGTCGGCAAATCGTTGATGGAATCATGCCTGGGAGCGTTCCGGCTCGCTATGCTGGTGGCATCGGCCAAGAAGGGGTTCGTGCTCTCGACGAATTCGTCCGCGCCGGTGGAACGCTCGTCTGCATGAACTCGAGCAGCGACTTCGCCATTGAACATCTACGACTTCCGGTGCGTAATGTCACTGCTGATCTCGGTCGCGGCGAGTTTTTCACCAGCGGTTCGATACTCGAAGTCATCACTGACCCTGGGCACCCCGTGATGTCGGGCATGCCTGAGCGCGCCAATATCTTCTTCGCTCGCAGCCCAGTATTCACCGTTGAAGAAGGGTTCGAGGGTGCCTCTCTAGCGAAATACCAGCCGGAGGGAACACCGCTGGTATCGGGATACCTACTTGGTGAGGAAAACATGAACGGCTACGCTGCCGCCCTCGATGTTCGGCATGGTGATGGCCACGTCATCTTGATCGGTTTTCGGTCACAGTGGCGTGGTCAGTCTTTTGGAACCTTCCGGGTTCTGTTCAACGCTGCCTTGTTCTCCGGTAACGTGGCGACCGAGGCTCCGGCCGGCACGTCATTCTGGATGGCTCCCGAAAATGGGGGGGACAACGAGGAAGGCCAGCGATGAACGAACCGTCAGCATTTCTACCGGCACATTGAACTCGACGACGCTAGCGTTATTTGTCGGCGGGCTCGCCCTCATGCTCGGGGGTGCCGAACTACTTGTGCGTGGCGCCGCACAACTTGCCCGTACGTTCGGGATCTCGTCGTTGGTGGTCGGCTTGACAGTCGTCGCCTGGGGAACAGGCTCGCCCGAGCTCGCCGTCGGACTCACCGCTGATCTTGCTGACCACTCCGCATTGACCATTGGTACCGTCGTCGGCAGTAACATCGCCAACATACTTTTGGTTCTCGGGTTTGCCGCCTTACTTCTTCCGCTAACTGTATCGCGGCGATTCGTCCGCGTTGATATCCCCCTGATGATCGGAGTGTCGGTTCTGGCTCTCCTGGCTTCATTAGACGGGCGTATCAGCACTTTTGAGGGCCTAGCCTTCGTCGGCTCCCTCTTTGTCTACACAGTGTGGACCATCCGCGAGTCTCGTCGCACGCGACAAGCCAAGCTTGGGCACCATGCTGGCGAGGGAAGAGAAGCAACCAGCCAGGGTGATTCGAGAAAACCTGCACCTATCATCTGCGGAGTGATGATCACAGTGGGGCTGTTCTTGGTAGTAAAGGGATCCGCTTGGTTTGTCGAGGGCGCTGTGGTGCTCGCCAGAGCATTCGGCCTGACCGAACTGGTAATTGGCCTCACGATCGTTGCTATTGGCACGTCTTTACCAGAACTTGCTACCTCTGCAGTCGCAGTAGCGAAGGGCGAGCGCGCTATCGCTGTTGGTAACGCCATTGGCAGCAACATTTTTAACCTGCTTGCCGTGCTCGGCATCACTGCGATCGTCGCTCCGGACGGCATATCGGTCCCGTCCGCAGCCCTGAGCCTTAACCTGCCCATTATGATCGGGGTCGCTATTTTCGGCCTGTTAGTATTTCTTGCAGGCCACATTATGACTCGTTGGAACGGAGCATTGTTCCTGGTGCTGTATGCCGCGTACAGCACCTATATCGTTCTCGAGGCCACCCAACACGCGGCGTTCAGCAACTTCAACACCATTATGACGATGTTCGTGCTACCCGTAACTACGCTCACTCTCGTAGTACTCGCCTACCAGAGTTGGCGCAACCGCTGATACCCTGATCGCATGAGTATGAAGGCGCGCATCTTTTCCACGGCACTGAACAAGATGGAGCGGCGTGTTTACAGCACCGTGACCATCATTGTCATTGGCACCTTTCTTGCCACAATGTGGCCAATCTACCCATTGTTCAGTCGGATCAGACCTTTCGTACTTGGCATGCCCGCCTCGTTGTTCTATTTGCTGGTCCTGGTTTTTCTCGTTTTCTTCTCGCTGCTCGCTCTTTACAGGTGGGAAGACAAACGCGGGAAGTTCGAATGAAGGGCAAACCTCCTGTAGTCAGCGCCCAAGCCCTAGGGAAGCTCTATAGCTTCCCAGAAGCCACACGGCCAATATGAAAGCCTCTAATGGATAACTGGCTAATCGTCACGCTCGTTACCGTTGGCTACCTGTTTGTCTCGTTGTTAGTCGGTATCCTTGCGGGGCGCCGTGCCTCAAGTTCAACCGCCGGCTATGTAGTCGCTGATCGCGAGTTTGGCTTCATCATTATGTATTTTGTAATGGGCGCGTCGATTTTTTCGGCCTTCGCCTTTCTCGGCGGGCCAGGCTGGGCATACTCGCGAGGGGCGGCAGCTTTTTATATTCTTTCGTACGGCACAGTCGGACTGGCGCCCTGGTACTTTTTTGGTCCGCGTGTTGCGGCGCTCGGTCGTAAGTATGGCTACGTAACCCAGGCCGACCTGTTCGCCCACCGCTTCCAGAGCCCGGCGCTCTCGGTTCTGATGGCGATCATCAGCCTGGTGTGCTTCCTGCCTTACCTGATTCTGCAAATGGAGGGGGCCGGCTACGTCTTCGACGTCGTCACCGAGGGTCGCATCCCACCTGCTGCCGGGGCCGCAATTGCCTACGGCGTGGTGCTCATCTATGTCTACTACAGCGGGGTGATGGGAGTCGGTTGGACAAACACTTTCCAGGGGGTCTTCATGATGGCGCTTGCCTGGGGACTGGGACTCTACCTTCCATACCAGCTATATGGTGGTGTAGCACCAATGTTCGAGTCATTGTCCCAGTCGGTGCCGGAGATGCTCACCGCCCCTGGGCTCGACACCGATGGCACGAGATGGACGTGGGGCGGCTACAGCAGCTCAATCGCCATCTCGGTTTTTGGCTTCAGCTTGTGGCCACACTACTTTATGAAAATCTACGCGGCCCGTGATGAACGAACTCTCAAGAAAACCGTCGTTTGGTATCCAACTTTCATGATCTTTCTTGTGCCAATCATGTTCATCGGTTTTTCTGGAGTCCTCAGGTTCCCAGGTGTCGAACCCGCCGACGCTATCTTGCCAACGATCGTCACCTCTCTCGGACTTCCCGCGATAGTCGTTGGTTTGTTCTGCGCTGGTGCCTTAGCGGCATCAATGTCTACCGGCGACGCGCTCGTGCACGCAGCCGGCACTATTTTAGTCAACGATTTCTACAAAGTGTCCTTTAATCCTGATCTGGATGACGCTCAGGAACGACGCCTCATTCGATTTTTCGTCGTTGCTATCGCTGGCGTCGCCTACTACTTCGCAGTGTTCTCAAGCTTCTCTCTGGTATATCTGCTGCTCTTTTCGTACGGCTTTCTTAACCAATTCATGCCACTGATAATTGCCGCTTTCTTCTGGCCCCGCGCGACACGGCCAGGTGTGCTCGCCGGGTTGATCACTGGATGCGCGACAGTGATCATCTGGACTTATTTCCCAGAGCTGCAGTGGCAGAAAATCCATCCTGGAATTTGGGGCCTCGGGGCCAACTTGGTCGCGATGGTTTCAGTCTCTCTGGCAACGCAACCGATGGATGACGAGCACGTCCTTAAGTTCGTGGTCACATAGAGGCCATTGACCAGCCTCCTCCTTTCGTCCTCGCTCACGCACTCTTGAGCAAAACCGGGAATGGGCACCATGGCCCTAAGCGTCGGTACAAGCGGCTTTAGCTACAAGGAGTGGAAGGGAACCTTCTATCCCGAGAAGCTGCCCAACAGGGATATGCTTGCCTTCTATGGGAAGCACCTTTCTGCGGTAGAGATCAACAACACCTTCTACCGCTTGCCAAAGAGGGAAGTCGTGGAAAACTGGGCCGCGCAGGTCCCCGAAGGATTCCGTTTCTCGATCAAAGCCCCGCGGAGCATCACCCATTTTCGTCGACTCAAAGACGTTCATGAGGTGCTCGATGCCCTCCTCGAAACCACCCTTGTGCTCGGCGACCGTCTCGGCGCCATTCTTTTCCAGTTGCCACCCAACTTCAGAAAGGACATTGCTCGCCTTGTCGCATTTCTCGACACACTGCCCAAGGATCTGCGTGCTGCTTTCGAGTTCCGCAACGACACTTGGTTTGACGACGAAGTTTACGAGGCCTTGCGCACCCATGGCGCCGCACTGGTAACAGTCGATCACAACGAAAAAGACGGCGAGATCCTATCCGGGGGGGCCTGGGGGTACGTGCGCCTGCGAAAGGACAGCTATGGCGACAAGAAGATCGCTGTGTGGGCCAAGAAGGTGGGAGGAGAAAAATGGGATGACGCCTTCGTATTCTTCAAACATGAGGACGCCGGTCAAGGCCCGAAGATGGCAAAGAAATTCCTGCGGGCCATCTGTTAGTTCATAGATCTCTCGCGCACTTTGGAACGCTAAACCGCCATTCGTGAGTCAAGCGCCCGTGCAAGAGCTTCGTTGCCAATAAGCCCCCGTTCGAGTTCGGGGATTGGTATCGCCTCGTTGATCGTGTGCGCTAAGAGGTCGTTGCCTGGACCGAAACCAACACAGATCATCCCTTCGAGCGAGAAATGGCCGCCGTCGGTAGCGAACTGCCACACGTCGACGGGGACGACGGTCGACAATGCTGTATCGAGCGCCTGCTTGGCAGCAGCGAGCGACGGGTGGTCGATACCCACGATGTACGCCGGGTTGTCGGCAGGATAGTCCATAGTCATGCCGGTAAAGCTGGCGCGCTCGACCGAGGTGATCGTCACCTCGAGGCTTGGTTCCGGATCGTCGTCAGGAATTGATAACATGCGGCGCGACTCAGCCAGCGCTCGGTCGGCGACCTTCTGCAAGGCTTGGCGAGCATCTTCGCCAGTCTCCCCCGCGACGTTACGCCAGTCGCAAGTCAGCCAGACCTCTCCAGGAACCACGTTGGCGCTGATCTGGTCCGTCCGGATCAACGACGGTACGACAGTTGACGTGCCAAGGTCGGGATCCGAACGCATTTCCAGCCTGTTCATCTCGATGATGAAACGGGCTATTGGATCTAGTGCGTTAATTCCTTCATCCGGGACGCTTGCGTGAACGCTCCGCCCCTTTGAATGAACGACTATTTCGGTGCGTCCCCGATGGCCACGTCGCAGTTCGCAACGGCTCGGCTCACCGATCACCACTAATGGCGTATCGATGTAACCAGCCATATGTCGCGCCCCAAGGCCCCCCACCTCTTCCTGCACGGTTGCCGTAACCCAGATGTCTCCCGCGGGCTTGATACCACTCTCCAACAAACGCGCGACACCGTATACCTGGCAGGCTAGCGGACCCTTGATGTCAACTGCCCCGCGTCCCCAGATCGTATCGTCGTGGATCTCGGCACCGAACGGCGGGTATGGCCAGGCATCATGCTCTCCGACGTCGACGTGGTCGAGGTGGGTGTTAAACATCATTGGTGGAGATTCGCCTTGCCCGAGCACCTTTCCAAGCACGTTGCCAGCATCATCTATGTGAACTTCGCTGTAGCCTAGTCCTTCCATCTCGGTACGAACCAAGTTGGCAATATCACCCTCGCAGCCCGGCAAGCTTTCGGTGCGAATCAAACGCTGGAGGAAATCGATGCAGGATTCGAGGTTGCTCATAGAAAATCTCATTTGGAAGAAAGACTGCAGGCGTCTGGTGAAAGATAACCTACCAAGGTCCTGGTCCGCACCTTAGCGGCGACAGCTCTTTCTGAGCGACCTATAGAGAGAGCCCTTACCCCTGACCGTACACGCCATAAAACGTCTGATTGCAAAAATTTCTCGTCGTATCCAAACTGCACGCAATCAACCAAGTTCTTCATTCAGATTGACACAGAGGCTACATAGTTTTCTCATTAGGGCGATCATGGAACCGACGGAGGACTCTTGTGACATTCCGCAGCGGCAGACATTTTCTACAGATCCCCGGGCCAACGAATGTTCCGGACCGTGTTTTGCGTGCCATTGACCGCCCGATTATCGACCATCGCGGCCCGGAGTTTGTTGCCCTAACAGAGAATCTTCTGGAAAGGCTGAAGGCTATCTTCAAAACCTCCGGCTCGGTCCTTGTTTTCCCGGCTTCAGGAAGTGGTGGTTGGGAGGCCGCTCTGGTCAACACTCTATCGCCCGGTGACCACGTCCTCATGTTTGACCAGGGCTTCTTTGCCAATGGTTGGAAGTCAGTTGCCGAACGGCACGAGCTTCAGGTCGATGTAATTCCGCACGACTGGCGCTGTGCGGTCGATGCTAACCAGTTGGCCGAGAAGCTGGCGGCTGACAAGGATCACATTTATCGCGCGGTCCTAATCGTACATAACGAAACATCAACTGGCGTAGCTAGTAACATCGCCTCTGTTCGGGAGGCACTCAACCATGTCGGGCACCCAGCTTTGCTGATGGTTGACACCGTTTCCTCTCTTGCCTCGATGAATTACTGCCACGATGCGTGGGGTGTAGACGTAGCCGTTGGCGGCTCTCAGAAGGGACTGATGCTTCCCCCGGGGCTGGGCTTCAACGCAGTCAGCGAAAAAGCCTTGGAAGCCAACGAAACAGCCAAACTTCCCCGTTCCTACTGGGACTGGCAACTTATGCTAGAAGCAAACGAGGTCGGATTTTTTCCTTACACTCCGGCAACGAACCTAATTTATGGCCTGCGTGAATCGCTAGACATGCTAGCTGAGGAAGGGTTTGACAACGTTTTCGCCCGCCATGCACGGCTTGGTGAGGCCACCCGACGTGCGGTCACTGCTTGGGGGCTTGAGATCTATCCAGTGGGACCGGCGGCCGCGAGTAACTCGGTCACGACGGTATTGGTGCCCGAAGGGTGCGACTCCGACGCTCTACGCTCTGTGATTCTGGACCGCTTCGACATGTCCCTTGGCACTGGACTGGGAAAGCTCAAAGGCAAAGTTTTCCGCATCGGGCACCTCGGCGATTTCAACGAGTTAATGTTGGCAGGGACATTATGCGGCGTGGAAATGGGGCTCGCGGCTGCCGGCGTGCCTTTCCAGCCCGGCGGTGTGCAGGCTGCCATGGAATCTCTAGGGTCATGAGAGGTAACACGCGGCAATCATGCGCAACAATCATGCGCGCATTATCAATGCTTTCGTCTCAAACAGCTCGCGGAGGACATGCAACCATTGTCTTGATCGTGGCCACTACGCTGTTTTTTTTCGGCTGCCAAAACAACGGGCCGAATGACCGCCCCCTTGAGTTGAAGTTTGGTCATGTCGGCGCCCCTGGGTCATTGTTTGCTCTATCGGCAGAGGAATTTGCTCGGCGCGCTAACGAAGCGCTTGGGGGACAAGCCAATGTTGTGGTGTTTGGGTCGAGCCAGCTCGGAGGTGATGAACTTCTGCTGCAGAAGCTGAAGCTCGGGACTATCGACTTTGCCTTGCCCTCTTCGATTCTGTCGTCTTTCGTACCTGAGTTTGGCCTTTTTGAGATGCCCTACCTGATCCAGGACCGTGATCACATGAAGCGCATCGAGAAGGAAGTCTTTTGGTCGGACCTTGCTCCTTTGTCCGAGGCAGCCGGATACAAGATCATTGCCGTGTGGGAGAACGGCTTCCGTCACGTAACAAATAGTGTGCGGCCAGTGCTGGTGCCTGAGGATCTCCGCGGCATCAAGCTGCGCACGCCACGGGGAGTGTGGCGTCTCCGTATGTTCCAAGGATTTGGCGCCAACCCGACCCCGATGGCACTGTCGGAGGTGTTCGTGGCCCTGCAGACCGGCGTGATGGACGGCCAGGAGAACCCTTTCGCCCAGATCTACAGCTCAAAGTTCCAGGAAGTTCAGACGTACCTCTCCCTCACCGGCCATGTGTATACGCCCGCGTACTTCGCCACGGGCACCAATCGCTGGTCGCAGCTATCCGAGAGCGTGCGCGTGGTTCTCGAACGAGTGGCGCACGACACGCAGGAATTCGTCTACGAAACTGCTAAGAGACTGGATAGCGAACTTCTAGAAGAGCTGGAACAGGCTGGAATGGCGATTAACGAGATAGACCGGCAAAGCTTTCTTGATGCCAGCCAAGCTATCTATGAGACGTTTGGCACCGAAGTGGCTGGCGGCCAAGAACTCGTCGAGCGAGCTGTGGCGCTTGCTAAGTCTCCCGGCGCCGGGAGCTAGCAATGGGCCCTGCCCCTGGTGCCGCACGGAGTACTGGACGGCGCGGCGAGATTTTCTCTCGGTATCTAGAGCGTTTCCTCGAGTACGTTGTCCTGCTGTTAATGGCCGGATTAGCGATTCTCGTGGTCGTTGCGGTGGGCTTCCGCAAGGCAGGAGCCGCTCTAGTTTGGTATGACGAACTCGCCTCGATCATGCTTGCCTGGTTGACTTACTACGGTGCCTGCCTCGCTGCTATGAAGCACGCACATATCGGCTTTCCAAAGTTCACAGCGGGCGCGTCTCCGAAGCTCCGAGCTTCCCTCGTTGTGGTGCGCGAGGTACTGGTGGTTGGGTTTTTCTTGTCCGTGGCATGGGCTGGTTGGCAGGTACAACAGGTCCTATGGGGTACCTATCTGGTAAGCATGCCGTCAATACCGACTGCAGTGGCGCATTCTGTGATTCCTTTGGGCGCCCTGTTATTTGTTGTCTCTGAATTGAGCGTTCTAGCAGAGAAATTGGGGAACGACCCTTGACTCTGTTAATGATGTTCCTCGCCCTCATCGCGCTAGTGTTCATCAACGTTCCAATCGCTGTCGCGCTTGGCATTGTGGCACTAGTGGCGATGGTCGCCACCTCCGGCCCAGCTGTTATGCCCAATCTCGCGCTGGTTCTTTTCGATGGGGCCACCAAGTTTTCGCTTATTGCCATTCCGCTTTTCATTCTCGCTGGCGCGATAATGAACTCATCGGGAATCTCGAGGCGCTTGATCGCTTTTGCTTCCGCATTATTCGGTTTCATCCGTGGCGGTCTAGCAATGGTGAGTATTGGGACCTCGCTGTTCTTCGCCGAAATTTCTGGTTCTGCCGTCGCCGATGTCGCAGCCCTCGGCTCGGTCCTGATACCAGCAATGGAACGCAAAGGGTATTCGAAGGAATTTGCTGCGGCTGTGACCTCATCGTCAGCAACACTGGCGGTAATTATCCCTCCTTCAATTCCAATGATTCTCTACGCCGTCATGTCCGGCAGTTCTGTAATCGAAGTTTTCGTCGCCGGCATTATTCCGGGAGTCGTGGGCGGCGTACTCATGATGGCAGTCGCCTACAGGTTTGCGGTGCGCCACAACTACCCAGTGGAGCAAACCTTTCAGCTCAGCCGACTCTGGCAAACGTTTAAAGATGCATCCTGGTCACTGCTGCTCCCCGTAATCATTCTCGGCGGGATTTTTACCGGCTGGGTAACCGCTACCGAGGGGGCCGGCCTAGCGGTCGTCGCCGCGACCCTGATCGGGGGGCTTATTTATCGGGAGCTCGACCTGAAACACTTACGTTCGTCCATGCTCGACGGCGGCGTGCAAACCGCAGTCGTCATGCTGCTAGTAGCCACGTCGGCATTGCTTGCGACCTATTTGACCGAAACCCAGGTGCCACAACAGTTGGCTCAAAGCATGATCGAGCTAACCACGAATCGGTACCTGATCCTGGCCATGCTGAACGTTTTTTTCCTGGCGATCGGTCTTTTTCTTCACTCGGTAGCCGCCATTATCTTAGTTGTCCCGATCGTAATGCCATTAGTTTATGCGGTCGGTATCGACCCGGTCCACTTCGGTCTAGTGGTAACTTTGAACCTGGGGATCGGACAACAGACGCCCCCAGTTGCCAGTGTTCTCGTAACAGCTTGTTCAGTCGCCAAGGCTGACATTTGGGAGGTCAGCAAGGTTAACGTTAGGTTCGTTGCCGTTTTGCTGGCGGTGCTTCTTTTGGTGACATACGCTCCGGCCATCCCGCTTAGCTTAGTCAACCTGTTCTACCGCTGATGGCTAGTTTTGATCACATACTTGTTTCTAGCGACGACAATATCTCTACGGTTACCCTCAACCGACCAGGCAAACTCAATGCCCTAAACCGTTTAGCCTGGGAGGAATTGGCTGGCGTATTCACCGAATTGAACGACCTTGGCTCGGTGCGCTGCATTGTCGTAAGGGGCGCCGGAGGCAAAGCATTCTCGGCCGGGGCCGACATATCTGAATTCTCCGACGAGCGCAGCAACGTCGTGCAGGCTACGGCCTACGGCGGCATCGTAGAGGCAGCGATTAACACTATTGTTGAGGGGCCACATCCTACAATCGCCTTGGTTGAAGGAGCTTGCGTCGGTGGCGGACTGGAGATCGCGTGCGCCTGTGACATCAGGATCTGCAGTGAGTCCAGCCGTTTCGGCATCCCGGTTAGCCATCTTGGTCTGACAATGGCTTATCCGGAACTCCAAGCGTTGCTCTCGGTCGTAGCTTCCCCGGTGGCGAAGGAGATTCTTTTTTCCGGTGAACTGTTCGGTGCCCAACGTGCTGCTGCAGTTGGTCTTGTGAATCGTGTCGTTGCCGATGATCTGGTCCAACAGGAAGCTTATGCTCTAGCCACACGCGTAGCGAAAGGTGCCCCGCTGGTGAATCGCTGGCATAAAAAATTCATTCGCCGACTCGCCGACTCGAAGCCACTGACCAACGAAGAGGTTCGTGAAAGCTACGAGGCCTTTGGTACGAAAGATTTTCGCCGTGGCTACCGCGCCTTTTTAGGGAAAACCGACCCGGACTTCAAGGGAGACTGATGATGCTTTCAGGCCGCTGGATGTATTGCCGAGAGACCCTGGCATGAGCGGAGCTGGCTTCGCTCCTTTGGAAGGCATCAAGGTCCTGGAACTCGGCCACATTATGGCCGGCCCAGTCTGCGGCCGAATGCTTGCCGACATGGGTGCTGATGTGGTCAAGGTCGAGCGTGTCCCCAACGGCGACCCTTCTCGCTCATTCGTACCCCCTGAGATTGATGGCGAGTCAGCTGCGTTCATGATGCTGAACCGGAACAAGCGCGGTATCGCCGTCGACATAAAGCGCCCCGAGGGGGTGGCCTTGGTACGCCGGTTGATCCGTGGGGCCGACGTGGTGATAGAGAATTACCGCACTGGAACGCTTGACCAACTAGGCATCGGTTACGACAGCGTCAAAAGCGGCAACCCAGGCTTGGTTTGGTGCGAGATCTCAGGCTTCGGACGTACCGGGCCGTACGCCGGCATTGGCGGCTTTGACCTGATTGCTCAAGGGTACAGTGGTCTGATGAGCCTCACCGGCGAAAGTGACGGGCGTCCACCAGTTAAATGTGGCGTTCCAGTAACCGATATCACCGCGGGAATTCTCGGCGCAATGGGTGTGGTAGCGGCAATACTCCATCGCTTGCTAACAGGCGAGGGTCAACGCGTGGACACCTCTTTGTACGAGGCTGGTATCACCCACACATACTGGCAATCCGCCATCGCCTTGGCGACAGGTGAATCTCCCGGCCCGTTGGGGTCAGCTCACCCTCTCAACGCTCCTTATCAAGCTTTTGAGACCTCGGATGGCTGGATCAACTTAGGGGCGTCGACCCAAGCAAGTTGGGAGAAAGTCCCCGAAATTGTCGGACAACCAAGGCTCGTCGAAAACGAACTCTTTTGCGACAACGCAGCCCGGATGGAGAACCTCGACGAATTAGTCGCGGTACTGATTCCGCTCTTCAAGCAGCACTCCACCGAGGAATGGTTGCGACGATTCGAGGCTGCCGGAGTTCCTGCGGGGCCAGTGGCAAGCCTTCAGGAGATGCTCACTCATTCGCAGACCATTGAGCGGGAGATGGTCACTGAGGTTCAGCATTCAACTCTCGGTCCGGTGAAAACTCTCGGCTTTCCGGTCAAGCTTGGGGCTAGTCACGCTGCGATCGAGCGCGGCGCACCAATACTGGGAGAACACACCCTGGAAGTCCTGCTGGAAAACGGCTACACAAAAACGAGCGTGGCTGAATTGCAACGATCTTCGATAATCATCTGCGCCTAACGCCTAATCGGGTTCTTCCCACAATGCTCACCTGAGAAGATCCAGGTTCTAAGTTCCATATAAGATTGGACAATGGAGGCGAATATGTTCCCTTGGCTTTTGATCGTTTTGATGTCGGTATTTATGGAGTCACAAGCTATAACGCAGGACACTGATGCCGAGCTCGCGGGAGCACGAGCATACTTGCGTATTTCAGAACGCTTAGGGACAGCAGGCCAGATCACCTACGATGAAATCGGCGCGGTCAAGAAAGCCGGCTTCGATATCGTCATCAATCTTGCGCCAGCAGATGAAGAACGAAACCAGCTAGAAGGCTACCTCGTCACGGAACAAGGGATGGCATACATCCAGATCCCAGTGTCCTGGGAGGAACCGAGCCAGCGTGATCTCCAGCTTTTCTTCGATGTAATGAAGGCCAATAAAGATCGCCAAGTTTTTGTGCACTGTTTCGCGAACATGCGTGTATCGGCCTTTGTATACCTGTACCGCACACTCCTCCTCGGGGAATCGGAGGATATAGCGCGGGCAGATCTAGCCAAAATCTGGGACCCGGCAACCCGGCCTCAATGGGCGGCGTTTATCGAGGAAGCGCGGAAGGCTGCTGGTCCGCGTTGACGCCAGGGAAGAGTCGCGTGACCTTGCTAGCTATTGATTCCGATGGAAACCGCCATCGATTTCTGCGCGGCATGATTACACACGACCTCGTCCAACGTGGGGTTGCCTTTGAAGAAGCTTACGCAGCAGCCCGAGCCATTCGCGATCAGTTCGGTGACCGGGGAGAGGTAACGACCGCAGAAATCCGTGAAGCAATCACGGGCCAGCTACACAAAATGTACGGTGACTCTGTACCGTCAAGCTTCCTTGGTCCACAGGTCACAACACCGCCTCTTCAAGTCATTTATCACGGCCAGGAGCAGCCATTTTCCCGTGGCCTTTTGGCTCGCAGTATGCAAGCTGCGGGCGTCGACCTCGACCGCGCATACGATCTCGTAACGATACTTGAGCTCAGCCTCGCCGCCGACAAACTCCAAGTGGTTTCAAGCGCAGAGATCGCCCGTCGGGTGGACGAATTTCTCGAGAAGGAGGTTGGGACACGATCAGCTCAGCGTTATCGGCTTTTGCGGCGCATTCGGACTTTGCCTCGGCCGCTGGTCATCTACGTCGGTGGAGCTAGCGGGAGCGGCAAATCATCGCTTTCCCTGGAGCTCGCCCCGTTGTTGCGCATCTACCGAATCAATGCGACCGACACAATCCGGCAGGTCATGCGGATGGTCTTCACCCCAAAGATAATGCCGGCATTACATAGCTCGAGTTTTGAAATCGTCGAACATCTTGAAACACCGCCGAGCGAAGAACCAGCAGGGGCCGCGCTCGACATCAACCACCCCGACCGTGTAATTGCTTCGTTCGAGGAGCAAGCACGTGGGGTTTGCGTTGGGGTACGCGCTGTCGTTGAACGTGCCATCGCCGAGAACATGAGCATCCTGGTTGAAGGTGTGCATCTGGTTCCCGGCCTCGTGCCATTCCCTGACCTCGAAGGCATGGCATATCAAGTCCCATTGGTGCTCACGACGCCTGACGAAGAAGTCCATCGAACACGGTTCCTGGCCCGCTCGCGGGTCAGCGCACGCCGTGCAGAGCGGTACCTGGAAAACTTTGAAGACATTCGTACAATCCACAATTACGTGCTTCAACAAGCCACGGCTCATGAAGTTCAGGAGCTGGAAACATCTCAAGGCGACCCTCCGGTCGTGCCTACGCTGGAGCTAGTCACCGGGGTACTGCAACATCGGTTACCTTCCCTGTCGGCCAGCTCTGATACAAGGCTGGAATCGCCACCCACGATTCTGCTGATCATCGACGGCCTTACCGATCGTCCTGTCCGTGAGCTCGGTAACCGCACTCCACTACAAGCTGCGGAGACTCCAGTGCTTGACCGGCTCGCTACCGAGGGTCTATGCGGTCTCGCCGATCCGGTGGCGCCGGGTGTTGTCCCGGATACCGCCGCGGGAAGTTTGGCGCTGTTCGGCCAATCTCCACTGGCTCTGAAACGTGGGCCAGTGGAAGCGCTAGGGGCAGGGTTAACGCTATCAGCTGGCGACGTTGCTTTGCGCGGCAACTTCGCAACTATTGAAAGTAACGGCACCGTCGTCGATCGCCGGGCCGGACGGATTAGGGACAAGGCCGGGGAACTTGCCAAAGCGATCGATCGCGTATCGCTTCCCAAGGATATTTCCAGCCAGGTGGACGTACGGGTCAAGGTTGGCACAGAACACAGGCTCGCAGTTGTGCTCAGTGGGGATGGGCTGTCCGCAGACATCAACGGCAGTGACCCTGGTGAGGGTACGCTTCCCTCGAAAGCTCTTACGCCACGCCCTGTCGATCCCAATAACGACCGCGCAATATACACGGCCCAGGTCCTTGCTATGTTCGAGAAGGCGGCCCGTGACATTCTTGTGGATCACCCAATTAACAAGGCGCTTGAGAAACAACGGCTGCGTCCGGCAAATGCACTGCTCACCCGTGGTGCAGGACGTATCCACCAGCTCATCCCTCTCGAGGAAGCCGGCCTGCCGCTTCGCCTTGTTTGTATCGGTGGGGACCGCACGCTACTAGGGCTCGCCTCTTGGCTCGGGGCAAAGACAGTTTCCACTGACAAAATGACCGCAAATCTCGACACAGACCTTGGCGCTAAATTCGATGCGGCCGGGGAAGCGCTCCAGCACAATGACCTGGTTATTGTCCACGTCAAAGGAGCCGACATCGCGGCACACGACCGACGGCCGGATCTCAAAGCCGAATTTATTGAAAAAGTCGACGCTGCGCTAGGGCGTTTGATTGAAACCCACGAGGGTGAACTTCACGTTGCCGTTGCATCGGACCACGCCACCCTCTCCGAAAGCGGGCAGCACGCTGCCGACCCGCTACCCGTTGTGATCTGGGGTACTGGGATCGAAGGAGATGGGGTTCAGAGGTTCGACGAACAAGCTGCCGCAACCGGAGCTCTTGAGAGATTTCCTCTTCAGATGCTGCTGAGTCGCTTGTTCGATCTCTCGTAGAAAAATGGTGCTCTGCCGTAACACCAACCTTGATACCAGCTTCCCTCAGCTTGATTGGGTTTTCGATGCCTAATCGGCTACTCCTAGTTTTAAGTTTTGTTCCGGAAAGCGACGATCTCTTCCTGGGTAAGAGATACCCTTCAAGACCCCTCTGGCAAAGTCTTTGGAAGTGCATGCTGAGGCTGGCCTGCTAGGCTCATCTAGCAATGAAAAAACTCCTTTTGTTCGACATTGATGGCACCCTTCTAACCACAGATGGCGCCAGCGGCCGAGCGTTCGAGTCTGCTCTCATAGATGTCTACGGTACCGCCGGACCAATCGGCGAAGTGTCATTCGCTGGCAAGACAGATCCTCAAATCGCTTACGAACTACTGGGGCACACCGAAATTCCACGATCTGTGGTGAAGGCTAGACTTGGGGATCTCTGGACCCGCTACCTGAAGCACTTTGACAACGAATTAGTCTCGAGCCTCGTGCGCCCGTTTCCGGGAGTTGTCGAGTGCTTGAATCACGTCGAATCAAAAGCCGATCAAGCCTTAATGGGATTGCTTACCGGAAACATCGAACCCGGCGCACAACGAAAACTGGACGCCTCCGGGCTGGGTTTCTCTCGTTTTCAGGTCGGTGCCTTCGGATCTGACAGCGAAAATCGCGACGAGTTACCCATGATTGCCGCCGCAAGAGCAAAAGCGCTTGTTGGCGAGCACCCTGAAAGCGAGACCTTGGTCATTGTGGGCGATACCCCAGCGGATATCTCCTGTGGAAAAGCCGTAGGCGCACGGACCATTGCAGTAGCAACCGGCGTGTACTCCCGATTCCAGCTCGAAGAATGCTGTCCCGATTTTCTTTTTGACTCGCTTGAGAACACGGACTTGGTTTGGGACGCAATGATTCGCTAATCGTTTCGAGGTCCTCTTGCTCTAGGGAATCGGCGGTATCCTCTGCGGTCGCGTTATCGGTCGAGTCACGCCCCAGGCACGACAACGCGTACAGACTCAGGAAAGGCTCGACGTGGTCGGCCAGTAAGGTATTCTAGGAAGCTTCGCTGACCGAATCTTAGAGATGTGAGCAAGCCTAGATCGCGGCTCGCCACTCTGTACGCCGCCTTCTCTCTCGTCGGTGCGCTCTTGCAGGGAGGGAAGGGCAAAACACACGAATCCGATGCGGTGAAGTGCGCCTCGCACGGGCCACTGGTCGAAGGATTCGGCCCCACCGATGTGTACACGGCAGCTGGCGGGTCACAAGCGCGGGTCGCCGTGTTGATGATGCACGGCCTTACCAAGGACGGAATTAAAGACCACCGCATTCCAACCTTCGCTTCAACGATCGCGCGAGGGGGTATGCCCGTGATTCTTCCTGAGTTTCCGGGGATGAAACGGCGATTAATGAGCTTCCAGGATCCCGAAGATGTCTTGCGGGCGGCTCGCGCAATCCCGGAGGCGACTGGCATAGACAAAGTTATGCTGCTCGCTTTGTCTTACGCGGCCGGACCTACCTGTCTCGCTGGATCAAAAATGAGCGACGAAGAACTCGCCGGCATACTCACGATCGGTGCTTATTACGACGTCGAGCATCTATCCGAATTTACTGCCACCGGTGAAGTGGCTAGTTATGGTGACAAGCAACCCACGGCCCATGATGCCGCTAAACAGCTAGAAGGACGCTGGGTTTTTCTCTCCAGCTTAGCCCGCTGGTTGCCCGACAAGAGGGATGTCGAGGTCTTCTCAACAGGAGCGGAAGCGTGGAAGGGAGGCCAAGCGCCACCCTGGGGCGAAGTCCGCAAGAAATTGTCTCCCGAGGGCCGTAACTTGCTTGATTACATGACCCTTACGGACCCTGAGGCACACGCAGAAGCGCGGCACAACCTAGTGCCCGGGGTGTTGGAAGCGTTCGACAAACTTACCCTGCGAGGCAAGCTAGGCAGCCTGACTGCTCCGGTCGTGCTCATACACGGTCGTTACGACGTGCGTATACCGTTCCGCGAAAGCATTCTGCTGCGTGAGGAGCTCTCCAACTCTGCTAACGTGAACCTCGCCATTCTTGACGCATTTGTACACGCGGAGCGCGCCTACGGCTGGAAGAAATTCTGGCGCGTTGCCGGCGACGGTATCAAGCTTAGCCGCTGTGGAGTCGAAATCCTTGGCTGGTCCGTATAACAGCTAGGCGCATTAGTGTTTTGCGACGTCTGTTAACTCTAGCCGCCGGGGCTGAAACGAGTTATCACCTCAAGCCGCCAGGCTGCTACGACTCCCGATGCTGATCGTGCCCCGTTGGCCAACTCCTGGGCAATCGAAAGAGCACGGTGCGGCTCGAGGGCTAGCAATGTGGCAGCCACGTGCTTGCATAGGCAAAGCTTGCGCGCCTGCCCTCGAAAGTCCCGGCACCCGTGCTGAATCCGACGATTTGCTACGTCTACAACTACATTGTATTTGGCAACCGCAGCGATGATGAGCTCATCTTCGTCGACTTGGCATGTAACTTTGGCAGCCAGTTTTTGCGCACGCGCAAGTCGCCCTGCCTCGGTACACTCGGCAAGCAACTCCACCACCTGTTCAAGAGCTTGGACCGCTTGATCGCGTGGTTCGTCGGTACAGCTAGTCACAGCGACATCATCAAACGGGGCATTTATGACACGGTCCGGTGCACTGCTAGCAGGTCAGCAATCACTGCGTGACCAGTGGCACGACGGCCAGCCCCTGGGCCTGTAATCGTTACCTCTCCCAAAGCTTCGGTGTCGAAAATTAGGAGGTTTTCCGGGCCGGTTAAGGAACCCTCCGGGTCCGCACGGTTGACTTCTTCTGGGCCAACCTTAGCTTCCCATCCGTTTTCTCCCTGACTGATACGAGCAATAAGACGCCACGTCTTGCCCGCCATGCACGCTGTCTGAATATCTTCGGCTGTCAACTCGCTAATACCAGTGCAGTTCACGTCCTCGAGCTTCAGGTTTGCGTCCAAGATACTGTTCGCCAAAATCAGAACCTTAGCCGCAGCGTCACGGCCCTCGACGTCACCGCTGGGGTCTGCTTCCGCGTATCCGAGATGCTGCGCTTTGGATAAAGCTTTGGCATAGCTAGTCCCGCCCTCCATCTCCGTGAGAATGAAGTTGCAGGTGCCGTTTACAACCCCTCGGATCTCACGGATCCCGGCACCAGCCAGCCCTGCTTCACAGAGGTTCAAGACTGGGGTCCCAGAGAGCACAGTTCCTTCGAAACGTAGTTGGAGGCCCGCTTCGTGCGCCGTTTTTCTCAACTCATGATAAGCCAGAGCTATTGGTCCTTTGTTGGTCGTCACAACATGCAACCCAGCCTTTAGGGCAGCACGCACATGGGCCAGACCAGGCTCCCCGGTGTAAAGATCAGTGGGCGTCAACTCGACGAGAACATCGCCCCCGGCTACCTCTAACACTTCCTTGAGACCGGCAACCGTTTCGGCTCCGGGGTAAGTGGCAAGAGACTTCCCTGTGTCGGCTAGCCTGAGCAAGGTCCCAAGATCCAAGCCGCCTTCATGCCTCACGCTACCAACGACAGGATCAACGACTGCAACAACACGCGGTTCGGCCCCCGCAACCAACAGTTCAGGTTCAGACGCCAACAAGCTCTCAGCAACACCCCGGCCCACGGTGCCAAAGCCGACGAGGATCAAGCGCATGGTGCACATAAGAAAAAGCCCAGGCAATCTCCACGATCGCCTCCCGCGAAGTCGTTTACATCCACGCGGGGCCTCCGACAGCTTCGCTCAATCGAGGGTTTTACCTGGGCTTCGCCTACACTAGCAGCCACTGCACATGTGTCAACAATTTTCAGTGCGTAACCAAAAGAAGTTGACTGCAATCTACAAAAACATGCCGAATTTTTCGGAATTCCTATCAGCGGCCGAATGGCATTCTCATTTTCGTGTAGCCCTCTGGGGGTTCCCAGGTGACTGTGTCAAAGGTGACATCTTGATCGATTGCCTTCAGCGTACTAGTGCGCTCCATGCCGTCGGCACTGGAAATGATCTGTACTGGAAATCCGTCAGGCATGTCGACAGTTTCGAGCTGTGCCTCGATTTCATCAAACAACCCAGAATCGCTGCCGCCTGCCATGCTAATCATACTCATTATTGGACTGTTCAATAACGATGCCATTGATGCCAAGATTTGCTCGGCAAGGGTACGGAAGTCAGCCTCCAGGTCCTGAGAAAACCACATGAACATTCCCCCGTCTTCTCCGGGATTCTGGGCGAGCACTTCATAGGCAGCCCACGCGCCAACCTGTTTAGTGTTGCCCGTGCGCGTTAAGGTCGGCTGGGTGGCCTCGACTAGCTCTTCTGCAGTCTCCGGCTGCATCTGCCCCAACATTCCGGCCATGTTGGCCATCATTGCGGCAGCAAATTCCATGTAGGTTTTCTGTTGGTGCATAACCATCAGTAACTTACCTTCATCTCCGCCGATCGAAACAACTGATACCCCACCCTGGGTGTCAGCATCAATACGTATGGCGTTGAGGCCGAGCCAGATTCTAATGTTGGTCACCTCGCCAGCGGCCTCTGTCTCAATCTCCAGATACGTTTCGCCTTCTGCCGCTGGGAAAATTGCCTGCACCGGTAGCACGAGGATCAGCAGTAATGCGGCCAAGCTCCCACTGGTAAGTAAATTCTTCGAAATCAGCATGGTTTGTCTCCGTCGTCGGCCCTCACCCCGGGGAGATGGTTGGGCTCTGAACGTATCCGAGTCTACTTCACCACCGCCTAAAGCATGCTGCCGGCCTCAGTTTAGCGACGGTGCGCACAGCTATACCCTCTGTTTAGATTGCTTCGGCCAATAGTCTATGAACTAAGCCCGCGACTCAATACATCTTGCTCCCCTTCGCCCACACCGGTACGATTCAGGAGTCCTGGACGGAATCAACTTTGAGCCTGTGGCTCCGCTGAAACGGAATTCGACTATGAGTTATTTGCTAATCCCTGTTGGTGCGATCGCCAGGTTGCTACCTCATCTTCCTAACTTCACGCCGATTGGCGGAATGGCCCTGTTCGGTGCCGCACACGGTTCCCGACGTAGCGCCTTCATCGCACCGCTCGTAGCATTGGCAATTAGTGACTTTTTTATCGGTCATCACGTAACGATGCCCTTTGTATACGCTTCGTTCATTCTCATCGCTATGACGGGCAGGGTTTTATTCCGCAACGGGGTTACCACAACACGAGTGGTCGTCGGCTCACTAGCTTCGTCGATGATTCTGTTTGTCGTCTCAAACTTTGGAGAATGGGCGATGGGAACCCTTTACGCGCCCACTTTGCGAGGCCTTGTTCTCTGCTACACAATGGCGCTGCCGTACTTGTTCAACACAATGGCTGGCGATCTGTTCTACGCTGGCGTTTTCTTCGGAGGGTACGCTCTCGCCAATCGCTACGGCGAAATCACGGCGCAGGCAACACCGTAACTGAAATACCCACCCGAGGTCTTACGCCGCTAAGCGCGCCGCGCGCCCGTGGGGCGGCATCGTGGAGAGGTGTCCGAGAGGCCGAAGGAGCGCGCTTGGAAAGCGCGTGTGCGGGTAATCCCCGTACCGTGGGTTCGAATCCCACCCTCTCCGCCTTTTTCTCGCCCTACCAATCCGTACCCAACGCCCCTATGTCGAACAGGGCCTAAGGGTCCTCTGCTTCACAGAATACCTGACTTGTTATTCAGGCTTTTCTCAAGTACGATGATTGAGACTCAGTCGCAGCACCTCAGTTCGAACGCTCGCTCCTTGGATTGCCCCTCGTCCCAATGATCAACGCATTCGTCATTACTCTTCGCGAAGGCCTCGAGGCCTTTTTGATCGTCGCGATCATTCTCGCGTACATACGCAAGACTCAGCGCTACAAGCTAATTCCCGCCGTCTATTTGGGGGTTGCTGTTTCTGTGGTGGTCAGTGTGATCGCGGGTGTTCTCCTCTCCCGAGCTTCTAACGTTGCGCTCTGGGAAGGGGTTTTGGCGCTGGTCGCAGCAGCGATGGTAAGTTGGATGATTGTGCATATGTGGCGTGCGGCAAAGCACCTTAAAGGAAACATCGAGGGACGGATTGAGGTTGCGTCGGCACTTGATGGTACGGCCGCATTTTTCAGCGTGTTCGGATTCACGGTCCTGATGGTTACACGCGAGGGAATGGAAACCGCACTGCTGATGAACGCGTTGATTTTCCAGGTAGCCAACTCGAGTTTGCTCATCGTGGGCGCTGCTACCGGAACGTTGCTAGCCGCATTCGTGGCCTGGCTTTGGTCACAACATGGTCACCGGGTCAATCTGGCACGGTTTTTCCAGGTCACGGGGGTGTTCCTCCTAATCTTCGTCGGCCAATTGATCATCTACGGTTTTCATGAGCTCACCGAGGCCCACATATTCCCGTACAGTGAAACACTGCACTGGGCGACCGAGCCCTACGGACCAGATGGAATATACGGCCGTTATTTCACCTACCTGTTAGTCGCACTTCCCCTGTCATGGTTGCTCGTTGCCAATATAGTTGACCGACGACGACGACCTGTTGTAATTCGCGAAGAACCTGGCGCCCGCTGAGTCTGCTTCACTCGTTTCACGTCCACCGATGGTCCTTCAGAGATTAATCTCTATTTTTGTTTCGCTACCGGAGTAGCTCTCACCTTGAGGCTCCTCGGAGAGCGTGGCACCATCGTAGTTCACTGCGATTTTCAAGTTTTGGCCGTGCTAGGTGGGGAGTTAGCGGTGCCCTGAACCTGCAACCCGCTCTAGCAGGACCGAATTCCACCCTGAGGTGTTTAGCGCTCGTGTTCGGATCGTTATGGGAAAAAACGGCGTCGGGCCCTGTGCGGTGCAGACCTGCAAACCCCGTCAGGCCCGGGAGGGAGCAGCGGTAAGTAGGCACCTGCAGGTGCCACAGACCAACCCGGCGGATGTCCCTAGGCGCGTTCGACCTTGTGCTGGCTTCGATGGGTGGTGCACGGCCGGTTTTTAGATTAAGGCAAGTTTTTCGGTTTTTATATGGCAGACGGCAACTATCAAGTTCTAGCGCGTAAGTGGCGACCTCAGAAATTCGACCAGGTCGTCGGCCAATCAGCAATCGTCCGGACCCTGAGCAATGCCCTTGACCAAGGCAGAGTGGCACATGCCTACTGCTTTTCGGGTATCCGAGGGGTCGGGAAAACAACCATTGCACGTCTGGTAGCAAAGGGGCTTAACTGCAGTAAAGCCTCCGCGCCCACTTCCGAGCCATGCGGCGAGTGTACCGCCTGTATCGAGATCGAAGAGAGTCGCAACCTTGACGTTATCGAGCTCGATGCAGCCTCGCAAACAGGGGTGGATTCAATCCGCCAGCTCAACGAAGTCGCCCGGTATACGCCGATGCGTGACCGCTACCGTGTGTTCATTATCGACGAAACACACATGCTGTCGGCCAATGCTTTCAATGCATTGCTAAAAACCCTCGAGGAACCACCGCCACATGTTGTTTTCATGCTGGCAACCACAGAACCTCATAAGATCCTGCCAACCGTCCTTTCACGTTGTCAGCACTATCCACTTGGACGCATTAGCCAAGCCGAGATCACGGGTCAACTTCAACGAATCATTGGTGTGGAAAATGTCAGTGTTTCCGACGACGGCCTGGCGATAGTGTCAATCGCGGCCGATGGCAGCCTGCGTGACGCCCAGAGCCTTCTCGACAAGCTTATTGCCTTCGGTGGGGACCAAGTTGATGACGAAACAGTGGCAAGTCTGCTCGGGATGGTCGATCGGGAACTTCTGTTCGGCACCACCAAGCTTGTCGCTGAACAGGATCTCGCTGGAGTCCTCAAATTTGTCAATAAAATGGTGGAGCAAGGTATCGACCTGCATCAGTTCACTCTCGACCTTCTTGGTCACCTTAGAGCTTTACTTGTGGTAGCAACGATCGAAAATGCTGGAGAAATTCTTCACCTTCCTGAAGATGATCTTGGGCGCCTACGCCAACAAGCGGCCATGTTCAAGATCGATGATCTCGACCGCGCCTTCACCCTTCTTTCGGTGAGTGCGCACAAAATCAAACAATCTGAAGTGCCGCGTTATCAGCTTGAAATGGTTTTATCCCGGTTGGCTCGTATGCCGCGGTTAGAACCAATCGAAGAACTAGTTTCGCAGCTACGATCTGGATCTAGCGGTGGAACTTCGGGAGGTTCTGGTCCTCAGGAAACAGAAACGCAAGAAAGCAACGAGGGCGATGACAGGGCGTCGACAACCCAGGAGGTCGATGGGCCTGCGAGAAATACGGGTTCTAAAACACCTGCCGATACCGGGCTAGCGGTTGTACCGCAAGTTGCCCGACCGTCTCCGCAGGAAACGCCACCCTCAGCTGAGGTTAAAAGCAGTAATGGGACAGACTACATTCTGAAAAGCCCTTCTGGGAGTGGCAATGTGGTCAGCGCTGACGAGGCTGACCACAAGCCTGCCGCCGAAGACTTGAAACCCAAAGGCCCTCCCCAGGAGCGGAACGACCAGCTCTGGGAACGGGTGCAGGGAGAACCAATGGTCAAGAATTTTGTCGACGCTTTGCGAGGAAACCTGACTGATGTCGAAGACGTTTAAAAAGTGGGCCAGATGATCAACACGAAAATGAAGAAGGTGCTTGAAGAAGCCCAGCGGATGAAGGACCAGTTCCAGCGAGATCTTGGCAAGATGCGCATATCAGCAACTGCCGGCGGGGGCGCTATCACCGCGACAGTGAATGGGCAAAAAGATCTCTTGGAGCTGAGCATCGATCCCGACGCAGTCGACCCTTCAGATATCGAGATGCTGCAGGACCTTGTGGTCGCTGCCATCAACGAAGCATCAAGACGTGCCGACGAGGAAATTCAGCAGAAACTTGGTGGAATCATGGGCGGGATGGGCCTGCCCGGGATGATGGGCTAAGGAACCGTGGCGCTCGAAGATTCAGGACCGGTCGCCGTTCTCATCGAAGAACTAACGCGGCTGCCAAGTATCGGCCGTAAGACGGCACAAAGGGTAGCTTTCTATCTGTTGAAGGTGCCCCAGGACCAGGCTGATCGGTTGGCCGAGTCGATCCGTGCCGTCCGATCCAGTGTGCAGCCTTGCGGCATATGCAACATCTTGACCCACGAAGACCCGTGCGCTTTATGTGGCGACCCTCGTCGACAAGATGATCTTCTGTGTGTCGTCGAGGAAAGCCTCGACGTCGGTGCCATTGAGCGTACAACCCGCTTCCCAGGCCGCTACCATGTGCTCGGGCACGCTCTTTCCCCTCTTGATGGTATCGGTCCTGATGAGCTCAACTTGGCTCAGCTTCTCACCCGCGTCAAGGAAGGCACTATTCGTGAGGTAATCGTCGCCACCAACCCCACCGTTGAGGGTGAAGCGACCGCGGCTTATATTGCGCGCCTACTCAAGCCACTCAACGTTATTGTTTCTCGTATCGCCACTGGAATTCCCGTGGGGGGTGATCTTGAATACGCAGACGAGGTCACCATGGCGCGGTCACTGGAGGGGCGCCGCGAACTCTAGAACGCTCCACGCGGTCGTAACACAGTGGCCCAACGCCACCTGGATTCACTCATGGTTGAGAGCAGTCCCCCGCGATGCTAATTTTGATGTGGCACGGGTTCTCAGCGGCCCGCCAAGAATCTTTTCAGGATCCTGAGTAGCTCAATTGGCAGAGCATCCGGCTGTTAACCGGAGGGTTGCAGGTTCAAGTCCTGCCTCAGGAGCTGTAAGAAAGCCCTCGGGTCGCAAACCCCGGGGGCTTTTCTCTGTAAGTCTCGTTGGTATCCAGACGAGGCCTCTGCGATTATCGAAAGTCTTAAAACATTTGTATCCAATCACGCGAAACACGAGGTGCCCCGAACGAAAAGCCAGCAGGCTTTGGCATAGCGTGCCAGCAGGAGCTGCGTGACCTGCTTCCGTTCATACCATGCTCCTCGATGACAAAGAAATGGTTGATTTCCATGCATTTGGCATCCTTCCGATCGCGTACATTGTTTGGCGCATCTGCCATAATTTCGGGGATTTTTCTGCTCGCCTCCGGCTCGACGTTTGCTGCTAAGCAACAAGCCGATGATCGTATTGCTACTGCAGTCGATCAGTTCGCTCCCCAGATCATCGAATACCGCCACCAGATCCATCAAAACCCAGAACTCGGCAACCGTGAGTTCGAGACTGCGTCACTCGTTGCCGAACATTTACGGTCGCTTGGCATTCAGGTCACGACCGGCATCGCCCACACCGGCGTGGTGGGTATTCTGGAAGGCGGCAGGCCAGGACCGGTTGTAGCAGTCCGTGCCGATATGGATGCCCTCCCGGTCACTGAAGAAACTTCGTATCCATTCAAGTCGACTGTGCGAACGACTTACCTCAACAAAGAGGTCGGGGTCATGCACGCCTGTGGTCACGACATTCACACAGCGGTGCAGATGGGTGTCGCCTCCGTTCTCGCTTCGATGCGCGATGAATTGCCTGGGACGGTGAAGTTTATTTTTCAGCCCGCCGAAGAAGGCCCGCCTCCGGGGGAAGAGGGCGGTGCAGACTTGATGGTCGCCGAAAACGTCCTTGAGAACCCACGTCCGAGCGCTATCTTCGGACTCCACGCCCTTGCCGAAATGGATGTCGGCAAACTTGGCTACACGTCAGGTCCAGCTCTCGCTGCCGTGGACCACTTCATCGCCAAGATTCAGGGGAAACAGGCCCACGGCGCCTACCCGCATCTAAGTGTCGACCCCGTGGTGATGGCAGCACAGGCGGTAACGGCCTTACAAACGATTCGTTCGCGCACTCTACCGGCGCTCGAGCCCAGCGTCGTAACCGTAGGCATTATCCGCGGTGGCGAGCGTTTCAACATCATACCGATGGAAGTTCACCTGGAGGGTACGGTACGAACGTATGACGAAGAGATTCGAGACGTTGTCGAAAGTCGTATGCACCAGATTTTTTCCGGCATCACCGCCGCAGGCGGTGGCAGTTACACCCTCGACTATGAACGTGGTTCGCCGGCAACAATCAACGATGCGGACCTCGGCGCCGCAATGCGGCCAACGCTTGAGCGTATCGTTGGTGCCGAAAACGTAGTCACCCTCGATCCGGTGATGGGCGGTGAGGACTTCTCATACTACGCCAACGAAATTCCAGGCTTCTTCTTCAGGCTCGGACAGGTCGTTCCAGGAACGACGTCAGGTGGCCATCATACCCCCACTTTTATGGCCGATGACTCGTCAGTTCCGATCGGGATGAAGGCGATGGCGGCGTTGCTTGTCGACTACCTCACGATGGAAACAGAGCGCTGATCATGAGAACAGTGGGGTACCGCGACTATTCGCCTTCTCTACAGGAGCATGATTCCCATTACTACTAAGAAGACACTAATTCCCAATAGGATCCAGAGAGTCTTCCACATTTTTCGTTTTACTAAATGAATTCCTAATATCGACATTGGCGTGTTCTCCCTTGCTTTAACGTTTGAAGCGTCCGCGGTCGATCAATATCTTTCGCAACAGGAACTCGATTTGTGCGTTGAGGCTACGCAGGTCGTCGTCGGCCCACCGCTTGAGAGCATCATGAACCTTTGGGTCCAGCCTTAGAAGAAAAGCTTTTCGTTCAGACACTTATGCTAATCCTGACGCTCCTGTGAGGAACATGGCCGGAAACGAGAGCTGATTGACTAAGCGTCTCAAGCAGGCCTCCCCCGGCGACTTTTAACTGTACAAACTGCCTGTGTTGACCACCGGCTGGGTTTCGCTCTCGCTGCAAAGCACGACTAGAAGGTTGGACACCATTGACGCTTTACGTTCTTCGTCGAGCTCGAGGACTTCCTTTGCCGCGAGTTCTCCAAGCGCATGCTCGACCATCCCTACCGCGCCTTCGACGATCTTGCGGCGCGCCGCGATAACAGCTGACGCCTGCTGGCGACGAAGCATCGCCTGGGCAATCTCCGGCGAGTATGCGAGGTGCGAGATTCGAGATTCGATGATCTCGATGCCGGCCTTGGCCAAGCGGTCCTGATTCTCTTGCTTGAGGTGTTCAGAGATTTCGGGCTGGTGCCCAACCATTGACACCTCGTTCTCTTCGAAAGCGTCATAGGGGTAGTTGGTCGCTAAGTTGCGCACCGCCGCCTCGCTCTGCACGTGTACGTAGTTGATGTAGTCATCAACTTCGAAGACGGCCTCAGCAGTATCAATAACCTTCCAAACAACCACGGCGGCAATCTCGATGGGATTGCCGCGTTTGTCGTTAACCTTAAGCTTGCTGGTCTCGAAGTTGCGCACCCGAAGGGAGACGCGCTCCTTTGTATAGAAAGGGTTTGCCCAACGCAGACCTGGAGCTTGCACCGTACCAATGTAGCGGCCGAAGAACTGGAGCACTCTGCCTTCGTTCGGATTAACCGTGAAGAATCCAGCGCAAAGAACCCCGACTACTGGGAGGGACAAAATACAGATGAGTCCTAAGAACCCGATTTGAAAATTATCGCGTATATCCGCGACTATGGCGTAGACGAGAACCCCTGTTACAGCAATAAGGGCTAGCAATACGACAATTCCGTTGGGTGCCTGCATTCTGTTCTCTGTGATCATGTCGGCCTTTCTCTTTCATGTGATAGTAAAATAATATTGAAATGATATCACATATTGAAATTGCTTCGTTATTTTGAGCAGGGCGTTGGGGGTTGCGCCGGGCTTCTTCTGGTCCCTGTTAAGCTTCTTGCCTCATGGGTTTCTTCTCCGACAACTTGCTTGAAGGAAAGGTGGCGCTGATCACAGGCGGTGGCACCGGGCTGGGCCTGGCAACAGCGCGAGCGTTCGGCGCCAACGGTGCCAAGTTGGTGATTGCCAGCCGCAGCGCCGAGCATGTCGAAGATGGCGCTGCTGTGCTGCGCGAAGAGGAAATCGAGGCGCTGCCTCTGGTGTGTGATGTCCGTGATCCGGACCAAGTCACGGCCATGGTTGATGCTGCGATCGAACATTTCGGCCGCGTCGATATTTTGGTGAACAACGCCGCCGGCAACTTTCTAGTTCGTGCTCAAGACCTGTCCCCGGGAGGTTGGCAGGCCGTCACCCGCATAGTGCTAGATGGCTCGTGGTTTTGTTCGCGCGCCGTCTATGAACACATGAAGAGCCAGGGTGGCGGCAACATCCTGAATGTACTTGCCACCTATGCAACGGGAGCCGGACCGTTAACAGTTCATTCGGCTGCAGCTAAAGCTGGTGTGCTGTCACTAACCCGCACGCTGGCGGTTGAGTGGGCTGACGCTCGGATTAGAGTGAATGCCATCGCACCTGGCCCCGTTGATACTCATGGGGCAGGCAGTCGTCTCTGGAACAGCGACGAGGCGCGCGCTTCAATCGCCGAGAAATTGCCAATGGGACGTTTTGGCACCGAAGCCGAGATCGCTGATGCGGCCCTTTTTCTGGTCAGCGACGCTGCTTCTTATGTGACCGGCACTATGTTGCCAGTCGACGGAGGCTTGACGCTCGGGGAGGGCCACCTTGCCAACATCGATGCAGTCCAGCACCTCCTGCGGGGACCCAAAGACTAACCAAAGTCGCTGAAACTGCTGTCCCGGGACCATCCATAAGGCAGCGGCCTTGGTGCGCGAATCCGGGTCCTGCGTGCTAGCCAAGTAGCTTAGAAGGCCGTATCCTTCTATGTCTAAGCTCGGGTAATGAGCCTTGATTTTACGCTTTTCCGTCTCTCAATGCGTCCTTGTTCTAATGGACAAGGGGTCTTCGGAGAAGGGTTGTAGATTGCATACCGTATACGACCTGTCTTCAATTCTTAACTGCCCATATCCCTTATTTTCAATAGGCTCAACATACACTGCGAGTCGCAAAGCGGGACCGTGACAAATAACCACGACGAACTAGCCTGGCGCATCGGCGGTCCACAAGGGAGTGGTGTCGACACGGCTGCAGGCATTTTTCAACGTGCCTGTGCTCTCGGAGGTCTTAACGTCTTCGGGCGTCGCGAGTACTACTCCAACATAATGGGTCGTCACAGCTACTTCGATGTGCGCGTGGCGCACCATCCCGTACACAGCCACTGTGACGAGGTTCAGGTCCTGACGACCTTTGAAGATGAGTCGCTCGCCCGTCACGCCACTTCGGTGGTGGAGGGCGGAGCGCTATTTTACTCTGCCAAGGACGCCGAAGTTGAAGTCCAAGCCATCACCTACTTGGATACTCGCGCTAAAGACGATCTGATCGCCTACCTTGAGGAGCGTGGTCTTCCCGCGACGCTCAGGGGCCTCATCGAAGATTCCCAGCAACGTGGCGTGCAAACCTACGAAGCCGACTTCGGCAAGATCGTGGAGTTGCTTGCGGACCATCTCAATATCGCACAGGCACTTGCTGCTCGCACCATGAATACGCTGGCGGTCGCCATGTCTCTGGCGCTGGTTGATTACCAACGCTCCTATGTCTACGACGCACTTGCCAAGACCTGGCCAGGGCGCCAGAAAATTGTCGACATGAATGTCGCAGCGGTCGACATGGCTTACCAATTCGTACGTGATACTTACGACACATCGAAATTCGAGCACAGGTTGACCCCGTCGGGGTCAAAAGAACCGCGCATCCTGCTGAATGGGAATCAGGCCGTGGCGATGGGCAAGATCGCGGCTGGCTTAACCTTTCAGAGTTATTACCCGATCAGTCCAGCAACCGACGAAAGTGTCTACCTCGAGGCCCATGAAACTTTCCCCACCACTAACGGTGAAGAGGGCAGTGTCCTCGTTGTGCAGACCGAGGACGAAATTTCCGCCGTTTGTATGGCTGCTGGTGCGGCACTTACCGGCGCCCGGAGCGCCACTGCCACGTCGGGTCCTGGTTTCGCGCTGATGGTGGAAGGCCTTGGCTGGGCCGGCAACAACGAAGTTCCTCTTGTCATCACCCTCTATCAACGTGGCGGGCCGTCGACTGGCTTGCCGACACGAAGTGAGCAGGGGGATTTGTTCCTCGCGCTGAACGCAGGGCACAGCGAGTTTCCGCGGATTGTGCTGGCTTCAAGCGACCTCGACGAAGCCTTCTATGACGCCGCAGCAGCGTTCAATTACGCCGAACGTTACCAGACCGTCGTCGTCCATATTCTCGACAAGTCACTGTCTAGCAAAACGATGAGTGTGCCACCATACGACCTTGAACAAATCCATATCGACCGTGGCGAGGTTGCCTCGCTCAACGGTGCTGGCGAACCTGGGAGTCTTTACCCGCGCTTCGCGCCGACTGAGTCCGGCATCACACCACGGCCGCTGCTCGGCATGGCCGGGGGGATGCACTGGCTGACCGGCGGCGAGCATACCCAGTACGGACGTGTCACGGAGGACCCGGTTATCCGGGAACAACAAATGGAAAAGCGCATGCGGAAGCTGGAGACGGCGGCCAGAGAAATCCCCCTTGAAGAGAAGCTGCAAGTCTACGGCGATCCCGAAGCAGATTTCACTGTCCTGAGCTGGGGATCAAACAAGGGTGCCATCGTCGAAGCTATCGAAATGCTCGCCGAAGAAGGCCTCGCGGCGAGGCTGATTCAGGTGCGTATCATGAGCCCGTTCCCCGCTGCTGAACTGGAAGAAGTCCTGGCAACAGCTAAGCCTTTGGTCGGGGTCGAAGCCAATTTCTCTGGCCAGCTCGCCCAAGTGTTACGGCAGCACACTGGCATCGCTTGCGACAAGCTGGTGGTGAAGTACAACGGCCGGCCCATGGCTGGTCGCCGACTACACGATACCTTCAAGACAATCATGGACGGCACGGACGAGACCAAGATCGTTCTCCGAAACCCGAACGAGTAACCAACATGCCTACTGCCACTGCGGATCGAAAGCTCACTGCCAAGGATTTTCAGGTTCCTTTCCCCAATGACTGGTGCCCAGGATGTGGTGATTTTGGCATCCTTAACGCCATACAGCAGGCTTTCGCCAGGCTCGAACTGGAAGCTCACAAGGTTGCTGTTGTAGGTGGCATCGGATGTTCAGGCAAAGCACCATATTTCTTTCCAACGTATGGGGTGCATACGCTCCACGGTCGGTTATTGCCATTCGCACATGGGATCAAGCTGGCCAACCCTGAGATGACGGTTGTGGGCGTGGGCGGAGATGGCGATGGACTCGGCATCGGCGCGGGCCATTTCGTTAATTCAGGCCGCCGCAACCTCGACATGACTTACATCCTCTTTAATAACGAGGTGTATGGCCTCACCAAAGGCCAGGCTGCGCCAACCCTTGCCATGGGCCTCCAGCCAAAGAGCCTTCCCGAACCCAACATCCAGGGACAGCTAAACCCGCTAATGATGGCAATGTCAGTCGGTTTCACCTGGATCGGACGAGGTTACTCATACAATGTAAAAAAAGTTGTTGATCTGGTTGTCAAGGCGATCCAGCATCCAGGTCTATCGTTCCTGGATATCCTGCAGCCCTGCCCAACCTACAACAATCTTCACACCAAGGATTGGTATGCTGGTAAGGACCTCAACAGCGGACAGCCTCGCGTCTACTGGCTCGACGATACCGACTATGATCCAGTCATTCATCCGGACACCGACGAGGCGACCGCTCTCGGGAAGATGAGCGAATTTCTTTCCAAGGTGCATGAATGGGGAGATGAAATTCCCGCTGGTGTGTTCCTCGACAACCGCGCTACCAGCACTTTTGCGGACCGAGTTGAGACCAGGATTGAGAACTACCGGGCCCAGCCACCCAACAAGCGGAAGATCGCGGACGGATCAGGAAAGCCGACTGCTGATCTAAGCAAAATCTTTGACGAAGTGCGGATGACGTAACGGGTCAGGGACCCTCCACAACGGCGAGCACTTTCCTTAGGATTTTTGCGCTCAGTGCACCCACCTCTGCCTCCGCATCAACCGCCACCACGTCGCTTTCGCAAAACCCAAGAAACAATTCCCGAACCTGACGAAGGTATTCTGTCCCTTCATAGGAATCTGGAAGCCCACGCGCGGCGCGGATTCGTTCAGCAGACGTTTCCGCAGGCAGGTCAAGAATCAGGGTAAGGTCAGGTCTTGGCGCAAATAACTCATTAGTCTTCCGAAGTTGGTACGTGTTGAGGCCCAACGCGCCCTGGTAAGCCATTGTTGAGAAGTAGTAGCGGTCCATTACGACTACCTTGCCTGCAACCAACGCCGGGCGAATGTTCTCGCGCACATCTATGCGACGGTCTTCGATGAACAGCCGCGCCTCTTCTTTTGCTGAAATGGTGCGGCCGTCGAGAAATTGTTGCCTCAGTTTATCGCCGAACACAGAATCGCCAGGTTCTCGAAACACGACCGCGTCAAAGCCACGGTCCCGCAGTTGGTCCTTCAACAGGCTAGCCTGCGTAGATTTCCCTGAGCCGTCAATGCCTTCAAGCGCTACAAGAGTTCCCATAGGGCGCCGATGGTACACTCCGGTCCCAATACCGTAAATCCAACCCGCCCCGCTCTGGAGCACACGTTAGTGTAGGTCCGTCGGGAATTCCTTTCCGGCCACGGTCAAGACACTTGGAGCCGCCAAGCCATAACGATCGAAAACGGGCTCTCGGGTGCGCCCAGGTCCCAAGATCTTGTACCCTTTCTTACAAAACACCCTTGCAATGGGCCACTTTTTACGTTCTTTTTCAATTTTTCAATCGTTCGATTCCAAGAGTCAATGGCCAAAAACTGGACCGCTGAAGAAGAAAAGCATATCCGGGAACATTTTCTGACTCAGACTTACGGTGAGCTCGCCGAACATTACGGCGTCACAACCAAAGCGATGGAGTCAAAGATTCGCCGAATGGGGTTAAAGAAGCAGGCAATCCTTGCCGACGCAATAAGTCCCCCAGAACCCGCGCCCGTTGTACAGTACGAGAAGCCCACTGTCCCCAAAGAACCCACCGCAGAACCAATCGAAAGCATCCATAAATTGGAACGACGAATCGAAGTGTACGAAGAAACTAAGGAAGAACGCACCGACAGACTCGAAACAACTCGTGCTGCTGCTGAAACTGAAAAAGCAAGGCGGGAGGAGTCCCGCAGCGAGGCCTCGGTTGCCCAAGCGTTGAAAATATTTGAGGCTGGGGTGAAGAAGCTGCTTGACGGCAAGAATTCGGAGGCCGCCAAGGATTTCCAGGCTCTTCTCGATGATCCGCCGACCGATCTGGGGCTAGTGTTACGTGCGCGCCAGTATCTGTCGGCGGCCATTTCTGCCAAATCAACGGGGCCAGCTCTTAAGACCGCTGAGGAGATGTACAACCACAGTGTTGTGCTTTTCAACGACGGTGATATCGAGGGCGCCCTTAAGATATTGGAGGTTGCTGCAAAACAGGCACCTAAGGACGATCGGATAATGTACGTGCGTGCCCTAGCTTTAGGAGTCTCAGGTGATGAAGCGGGTGCCACTGAACAGCTTCAAGCAGCCATAAAAATCAATGAGGCCAACCGTGTCTATGCACACAATGATCCAGATTTCGCGCCGCTTCACGGCAATCCTCGGTTCCAAGAGCTGACGGAGCCGCAGGGCGAAGACGACATCGATTGATTTGCTCGCATGCCGCTGCACGTTCTGATCCTTGCCGCTGGTGAAGGCAAACGGCTACGGTCCGCTCAGCCTAAACTGCTGCACCTCTGCAGTGGGCTTCCCCTGCTTGTTCACGCGGTCCGGGCAGCATGCGAACTCGACGCTGATTCTGTTCACGTCGTTGTTGGGCCTAAGGACGAGGCTCTACGCACCGCGCTCGCCAACTATCCGGTAGCGTTTGCTGTGCAGGACCGGGCTAGCGGTACTGCAGACGCTGTTGCCGCAGGGTGCGCATCGCTTGAAAGTTCCAGTGGGACGTTACTTGTACTCAACGGGGACTGCCCCGGGGTACTAGCGTCAACGCTGCGGGCCTTCATAGCAACCTCGGCGGACATCGATGCAACCGTGCTGTCGGTTAGACCGGACGGCCGGAACGACTACGGACGCCTACTGCGGGACGGTGACGGCAGGTTGGTTGGGATTGTGGAAGCGTCCGACGCCATGCCGGACCAAGACACGTCACCAGAAGTTTGCGCGGGTGTTTACTGCTTCAACCTTGAAGTCTTAAGTGGCGCTCTCGGCAAGGTTGACACCGATAACATCCAAAACGAGCGTTACTTGACCCGTGTGTTCGCCACCCTCTCCGCCTCGGGGGCCACCGTATGTGCAATCCCCCATGGCGACGCCGCTGAATTACATGGGGTTAACTCGCGAGCCGAGCTGGCTCGTGCCGAGGCATTCTTGCGTCTCCGTAAGCTAACCTGCCTGATGGAATCTGGGGTCACAGTTCGGGATCCCGCGACCACCTATGTCGACGTCGACGTGAGTGTCGGCATGGATTCCACCTTGTACCCTGGCACAATCCTCGAAGGGTCTACCGTCATCGGTACCGGTTGCGTCATTCACTCTGGTGTGCGAGTGACCGACAGTCAGATCGGTAACTGCGTAACCATCTTCGATGGCACAATTATCGAAGGAAGTTGTGTCGAAGCCGAAGCAGCACTAGGCCCGTATGCCCGGTTACGCCCAGGCTCGGAAATCGGCGCCTGTGTCAAGATCGGCAACTTTGTTGAAACTAAAGCGTCACGTCTCGGGGCGGGCAGTAAGGCGGGTCATTTGACCTATCTAGGCGATGCCCATATCGGCGAGAATGTAAACATAGGCGCCGGAACAATCACCTGTAACTACGATGGGACCAAGAAATACAAGACGGTGATCGACGACGGCGCTTTCATCGGTAGCAACACCGCGCTAGTCGCCCCGGTACGCGTTGGCAAGAATGCTTACGTTGCTGCAGGCTCGACAATCACGAAAGATGTACCCGACGGCGACCTTGCCTTAGGGCGCGGCCGCCAAGTCAACAAAGCCGAATGGGCTAAGAAGAAAGACTAAACAGATGTGTGGAATCATCGGATACGTGGGCAATAAACCCGCGGTACCGATTCTCGTCAACGGGCTCAAGCAACTGGAATATCGAGGTTATGATTCTGCTGGGCTCGCCGTAGTAAACATGAATGGCTCGCTCGAGGTGCGCCGCGCCGCCGGCAAACTTGCGAATCTGGAAGCGGTGCTTGAGAACAAGCCGCTCGTTGGCTCGTTTGGAGTCGGCCACACGCGCTGGGCGACACACGGTGTGCCCTCCGAGGAAAATGCCCACCCGCACCGGGATTCCGAGGGCAAGATTGTCGTGGTGCACAATGGCATCATTGAAAATTACTTGCCTCTGCGCGAGCGTTTAACCGCATCTGGTCATCAATTCGTTACTGATACCGACACAGAAACAATCGTCCATTTGGTCTCCGAGTACTTCGAGGGTGAATTGGAAGGCGCTGTTCGGCGAGCCCTTGAAGACCTCACTGGAATCTACGCCATCGCTGCGATGGCGGTAGACGATCCGCAGAAAATTGTCGCTGCCCGTCAGGGGCCACCTCTCGTTATCGGACTGGGCGATGGTCAGCATTTCGTTTCCTCGGACGTTACCCCGATCCTTTCTCACTCGCGTAAAGTGATCTTCCTTGACGACGGCCAGATCGCCACAGTTAGTCCGGACGAGGTTAAGGTCACTGATTTGAGCGGCAACCTCGTGGAGACAGAGCCTCAGCAGATCAGCTGGGATCCAGTAACCGCACAAAAAGGCGGTTACCGGCATTTCATGCTCAAAGAAATTAATGAACAGCCAGAGGCGGTGCGTGACAGTTTAGTGGGGCGTCTGGAGCGAGGCGCTGGAACTGTGGATCTCCCGGAGCTGGAGATAGGCGGCAAGGCACTCGGTAAAAAAATGGCCGGCTCTTTGTCGAAGTTGTTTCTCCTTGCTTGTGGAACCTCTTGGCATGCTGCTTTGGTAGGGAAATTCTGGATCGAAAGCCTCGCCCAACTCCCAGTAGAGGTCGACTACGGCAGCGAGTTCCGTTATCGGGATCCTTTGGTGCCGGATAACGCGGTGGCACTATCCATTACGCAATCGGGTGAAACAGCGGACACGCTCGCAGCTATGCGCGAGGCCAAGGGAAAAGGCGCCTCGCTGTGGACAATTTGCAACGTCGTCGGCTCGATGGCGACACGTTTGGCGGACGGAACCATTCACACCCACGCGGGCCCGGAGATAGGCGTTGCTTCGACCAAGGCTTTCACTACCCAGCTTGCTTGTCTCTACCAGCTCGCACTACGCCTGGCACAACTGCGGGGAACGCTGACGCTTAATGAAATCCGCGCCCGGGTCGAGGGACTCGCCCACATCCCGACGGCGATTGAGCATACACTTCGACAAGAAGCCAAGCTCGTAGAATTGGCACATCGGCTGTCGGCCCGGCAAAACTTCCTCTATCTCGGTCGCGGCATGCTTTACCCCATAGCTCTTGAAGGCGCCCTGAAACTAAAAGAGGTGTCCTACATCCACGCGGAAGGGTATCCGGCGGGTGAGATGAAACACGGTCCGATCGCGCTAATTGAAAAACGGTTGCCGGTTTTGGGCGTCGCGCCAGAGGGGCCTTGGTATGAAAAAATGTTTTCTAACTTACAGGAGGTGCGCGCCCGCGAAGGCTACCTGATTGGATTGGTAACAGAAGGCGATACCCGGATCGCGGACATAGCTGACGATGTTATCGAAGTCCCTCCGTGCGCCCCAGAGCTGACACCGATTCTGTCCTCTGTCCCCCTCCAGCAGCTCGCGTACCACATAGCTGTGCACCGTGGCTGCGATGTGGACCAGCCCCGCAACCTTGCGAAGAGCGTCACTGTTGAATAGAACAGGGTGTCGAATTAAAAAGGCGAAAGAATGGAAATAACGATACCTATTGCCGGAATGTTACTTTCAGCAACTATTGTTTTGACAGTTGCTTATTTCAATTATCAAACATCGAAAAGCAAGCACAATGCTCTTGTCGAATTATCGAAAAATATTGATGACCCATCTCAATTGGAAGAATTAATTAAAAGTTTAGAAGAAAAAAAAGAGCCATCAGACCCCAGAAGAAATGGTGTAGTAACTTTTTTCACCGGCATGGGCATATATATTTTCGGAGTGGTTGTAACACAAGATGGACTAGAAGGAATTGGGTTGTTGGTTGCGGCAATTGGAGTAGGCATTGTAATTGCGGGATATTTGTTTCCTCGTGGCAGAGAAAAGTCTTAATTCGACATTCTGTTCAATTCAGTAACGGTAGAGTAGGCGGGTGAGTGACCCGCAGCCCCCTACCCTGTTCGAGACTACCCCTGGATCTTCACGCGGAGATGTTGCTGCGACCCCCTCTTTTCTCGCGGAATTGAACCCGCAGCAACTTGAGGCAGTGACCTACAGAGGCGGTCATTGTTTGGTCCTTGCCGGCGCTGGTTCTGGTAAGACTCGCGTTCTAACTCATCGCATCGCCTGGCTCGTCGCAGAACGGAACATTGACCCGGGCAAAATCTGCGCCGTTACATTCACCAACAAAGCGGCCGGGGAAATGCGGAGTCGTGTCCGTCGCTTGCTTGGCTCAGAGAAGAGTGAAGTCTGGTTGTCGACGTTTCACGCGATGGGTTTGCGGTTGCTGCGCGAGTGGACGGAGGGGGCTTTTTCGAGTGTCATTGGTGCCTCCAGTTCGCCGCTACGAGACGCTGTTAAGGCAGAAGGGAAAGGCGATGCTTGGCTGCCCCCAAACGATTTTGCGGTCTATAACCACGACGCATCGTTAGCCGTCTGGAAACAATGCCAATCTGATCTGCGCATCAGCACCCGTGACCACAACCCACGTCGTATGTTCGGTCGTTGTAGTCGCGCTGTCAGCCGCCTCGAGGACCCTGCGTCCTGGGACTCAACCAACCAGGACTATGGTCGAAGGATCGCCGGCCGGGTATGGAAACAATACCGTGTGGCGATGCGTGCAGCTGGGGCCGTGGATTTCGATGACCTGCTCGTCCTGCCGTTAAGCCTAATGACGCAGCATCCACCCCTTCGTGCCCACACTGCTGGCCGTTTCCAGCAACTGCTAATCGATGAATACCAGGACACAAATCGTATCCAATACAGGCTGATTCAGGCATTGCTTGGCAACGACAGCGAATTGATGGTGGTTGGTGACGAAGACCAGTGCATCTACCGCTGGCGCGGCGCCGATCTCAATAATGTGCTCGACTTCCAGAACGATTTCCCCGGGGCCACCGTCGTGCGGCTTGAACAAAACTACCGCTCAACCCAACCGATCTTGGCGGCGGCTGGCTCATTGGTTGCCAACAACCGCCAACGGCTCGGTAAGAACTTGTGGACGGAGAGTGAGGGCGGTGAATCTCCAACCTTCGTTCAGTGCGCTACCGATCGCGAGGAAGCCCAGTGGATCGCCCGCAGAATCGGCGAAATGCATTCCGTCAACCTGTCCGATATTGCCATTCTTTACCGTACCCATGCGCAATCGCGACAGATCGAAGAGGCTTTCATAGGCAAACGGATTCCCCACCGGGTTGTCGGCGGCCAGCGTTTCTTCGCGCGGCGGGAAGTGCGAGATATGCTTGCCTACTTGCAGCTTCTGGTTCGCGACGACGACGTGGCGTTGCGCCGGGCTATCGCCACACCTTCGCGGGGCATCGGCCCAAAAACGCTAGCCGCACTGGGCAGAGTTACGGCCGGGAGTTCGGCAGCCGCGGCTCTTCGCCAACTAGCCAGCGGCCTGGAACCTGAACACTCTTTCAGGGAAGCTGGTTTCTCCCCTGCCATAGCTGAACGGCTGCTCGCTTTCGGTCGTCTCCTTTCCTCTCTGCGCGACGTGGCAGGCAAGAGCCCAGTGGCCGAACTTGTCCGTATAACCATAAAGAAAAGTGGCTACACAACCGTCTTGGAGCGAGAAGAGAACACTGATGACCGCCTCGGCAACTTGGGTGAACTGGTAGCAGCTGCCAAGGAGATAGCTTCAGAAGCGGTAGAAGTCGCCGCAACCAATGAGGCCGATGCTGCCAAGTGTGTCGTCGATAAGGGTAACGCTAGTGGCGGCGCACCTGAGCAATTTGATGAATTACGCTCGTTTCTCGACCGTCTGGCCCTCCTCGCTGATGCCGATACGGACCGGAACGACGTCGATGGTGTGCGACTAATGACTTTACACGCCGCGAAGGGCCTAGAGTTTAGTGTTGTGTTCCTGGCCGGTATGGAGGAGGAACTATTCCCCCATGCGACATCTCTCGCTGACGGTGGCGTCGAGGAGGAGCGCCGGCTCTGCTACGTCGGTATGACGCGGGCCCGCCAGCGGTTGTTCCTGAGCGCCGCCCGAAGCCGCCGCATTAATGGGCGTGAACGCTGGTTGGAACCCTCCCGCTTCATCAGCGAGATCGACCCAAGACTCATTGTTGTGCGCGATTACCTCAATCCTCGCGCGGCGGGTTCTAAACACTACGTTTCGAACTCGTTCAGTAGCTTAGGAGGCCGAACCAACAAACGGCAACGATCGAAAAATTCCAAGTATGCTCAGCGAACGGTAAATGGTTCTTCGCGCCATTCCTCAAAGAAAGCGGCAGCAGTCAAATTCACCGGCCCCACGCGACTAGCAATAGCCGATGATCTGGTTGAGGGCAGGGCCGTTGTCCATCCGACTTTTGGGCCCGGGAAAATTACTGCTGCGAGCGGCACGGGTGAAACGCTCAAACTGACAGTTCGTTTCAGGAAAACCGGGGTCAAGACTGTTATCGCGAAATTCGCCAAGCTGAAAGTGCCGGATTAGGACTGCAACACGCTGGGACCTCGAAAGACTTAAGTGTCTGTATTTTGTCGCTTACTTGCGGCGGTCCAGCTACGTAGCCGTCTCACGGAGCCGCGCCACTGATACAACGCGGTCGCCCTCCCCTAGGCTGATAACTTTGACGCCCTGCGTGTTGCGGCCTTGTACTTTGATGCCCTTGGCACTGGTTCGAATAAGCTTGCCTGCGGATGTGATAATCATCACCTCTCCGTCCTCGTCGACAAGCTTTTGCCCGACCACAGGGCCGTTCCGAGGGCTAGTCTTAATGTCGATGAGACCCTTGCCACCACGGTTTTGCGCGCGGTACTTGCCTACGTCTGTGCGCTTGCCGTAACCATTTTCAGTAACGGTGAGCATGGCGCCTGCCTCGCCAACGACGTCGACTCCCACTACCACGTCGCCCTCGGAAAGTCGGATGCCCTTGACACCCCTTGTGTTACGGCCCATTGCCCGACACTGCTTCTCGGGAAACCGGATCGATTTGCCCAAGTAAGTCCCCAAGAAAATATTCTGGTTTCCGTCGGTGAGCTTCACCGACAGCAGTCGGTCACCTTCTTGGACCTTGATCGCGATGATTCCTGCGATCGTTGGGCGGGAGAAGTCCATGAGCGACGTCTTCTTTACGAGGCCTTGTTCAGTAGAAAAAACGAGGAATTGATTGTCACTGAACTCGCTGACCGGCAGGATGGCCGCCACCTTTTCCTCGCGGTCGAGACGCTCTAACAGATTGGCAATAGCCTTGCCGCGCGATGCCGGCCCCGCCTGTGGTACCTGGTAGACCTTGAGCCAGTAGGCCTTCCCTTGTTCGGTGAAAACCATGATGTAGGAGTGGGTTGATGCGGTGAACAGATGCTCGACGAAGTCGCCTTCCTTAGTGACAGCCCCAAGGCGGCCCTTGCCGCCGCGACGCTGCTGGCGGTACAGGCTAAGCGGCGTTCGCTTGACGTAACCGATGTGGCTGCACGTCACCACCATGTCTTCCTCGGCTATAAGGTCTTCGGCTGTAAAGTCGATCGCCTCGGCTACAATCTCTGTCCGACGCTCGTCGGCGTATGTGTCCTTGATATCCACCAGTTCGTCAACAATCAGACCCGAAAGCTTCTTGTCGGAGGCAAGAATCGCTTCGAGTTCTTCGATCAATGCTCTTATTTCCTTGAGTTCGGCCGCTATTTTGCCGCGCTCCAAGGCCGTGAGTCGCTGTAAACGCATGTCGAGAACAGCCTGGGCCTGGATGGCGCTCATTTTGAAACGCTTAATCATCTGGGCCTTGGCAGTTGCCGGGTCTTTTGACCCGCGGATGAGCTTGATGACTGCATCGAGGTTGTCGAGTGCAATCTCCAAACCTTCCAAAATATGGGCCCGCGCTTCAGCTTTGTTGAGCTCGAACAATGTGCGGCGTGTGACTACCTCGCGGCGGTGTCTAATGAACGCCGCGAGAAGCTTCTTCAGCGTGCAAACCTTGGGCGTTCCTTCTTCGATCGCCACCATATTGATGCCGAACGACGTCTGCATCTGGGTCTGCTTGTAGAGATTGTTCAGGACGACATCGGGTTCCTCGCCGCTTTTTAGCTCGATAACTACGCGTACACCCTCGCGGCTCGACTCGTCACGAATGTCACGCACACCTTCGAGTTTCTTGCTCCTGACCAGATTGGCTATCTGTTCGATAAGCCTGGCCTTGTTAACCTGGTAGGGAACCTCGGTGATGACGACGCAGTCGCCTCCCCGTTTCCTACGTTCGATACTGGCTCGAGCACGGACCCGTATAATCCCCCGCCCGGTTTTGTACGCGGTGTTGATGTTGTTGGCCCCGTAGATGATTCCCCCTGTTGGGAAATCTGGCCCGGAAACATGCTCCATCAGCCTGCTGGTGGCGACGTCCGGGTCGTTTATCAGCTCAATTGCTGCGTCACATACCTCCCTGAGATTGTGTGGCGGGATGTTCGTCGCCATACCTACGGCGATCCCAGAAGAGCCATTCACTAGTAAGTTCGGAAATTTGGCCGGCAAGACGGTAGGTTCTTTCAGCGTGCCGTCGTAGTTGTCCCTGAAGTCGACCGTTTCTTTGTCTATGTCCGCGAGCATTTCATGTGCCAGGCGGGTCATGCGAACTTCTGTGTAACGCATGGCAGCCGGGGGATCACCGTCAAGCGATCCAAAGTTGCCCTGGCCATCAACCAGCGGGTTCCGAAGCGAGAAGTCCTGCGCCATTCGCACGACGGTGTCGTACACGTTCGTCTCACCGTGTGGGTGATACTTACCTATGACGTCACCACAGATGCGAGCCGACTTCTTATACGCTGTGTTGTAGAAGTTTTTTAGGTCCTGCATCGCGAACAGCGTGCGGCGATGCACAGGTTTCAGACCATCGCGGATGTCAGGTAAAGCGCGCCCGATAATGACGCTCATCGCGTAGTCGAGGTAAGACCTCTCTACCTCTTCCTGAAGCGACACCGGGATCTTGTGCTCGATCTCGCCCATTAAATATCTAGATTCTCCACCTTAGTGGCGTTTTCTTCGATAAACGCGCGTCGGGGTTCCACCTTGTCCCCCATTAATTTGGTAAAGATTTCGCTCGTTTCTGTGTCGTCTTCAACTTTTACCTGTAATAAGCGGCGATGCTCCGGATCCATGGTGGTCTCCCAGAGCTGATCGGGGTTCATCTCCCCGAGACCTTTGTAACGCTGCAGAGTGATGCCCTTCTGAGCAGCTGTCATTAAATGATGAAGAAGGTCTTCCTTGCTCGATAACTGAATTTCTTTGTCGCCATTGTTGTAGACAGTAAAGGGAGGCTTATTGAATTCGTCGATCTCCTGGTACAGGGCGAATAGACTGCGATACTCCGCACCGTCTATAAATTGGTGGTTGATCAGCACCGTCCCACTAATAGAATTTCCGTTCGTCCCGGAGACCGCCAATTGGTACAAGCCATCCTCTTCGTTCTTAGTGCGCTCTGTCACATAGCCCTTCTTCTTAAGTGCCTTTTCGATGTCACCGAGACCCTTAACCGTCTCAAACTGCTTTTTGTATCGAAGGCCTTCCTCGCACAGAACTTCAAGTATGTCCGGTTGGTAGTTGCGCTTTCGTAGTTTGTCCACGCGCGAGCGATATCGATGAAGTCTCTCTAGGCGGGTCTTGAGGGCACTTCCTCCGATGTTCTTTTCTGATCCCTTAACCTTTACGGTACGCTTCTCAGCTGCCCGGGATACCAGATACTCGGTCATTCGTTTTTCGTCTGGTAGGTATTTCGCAGACTTGCCAGCCTTGACTCGATATAAAGGAGGTTGAGCGATGTACAAGTAGCCGTCTTCAACGAGTTTTTTCATTTTCCGGTAGAAGAAAGTAAGTAAAAGCGTACGAATATGGCTCCCATCAACGTCCGCGTCCGCCATCAGGATGATCTTGTGATACCGAAGGTTTTCAATATTAAAGTCGTCATCGCCAATGCCGGTACCAAGCGCCGTGATGATCGTACGGATTTCTTCGTTTGAAAGCATTTTGTCCAGGCGCGCCTTCTCAACGTTGAGCACTTTGCCGCGTAGTGGAAGCACTGCTTGGTTCTTACGATCACGGCCTTGTTTCGCTGAACCGCCAGCAGAGTCACCCTCAACTAGAAAAAGTTCTGCGTGCTCTGGGGATCTTTCCTGGCAGTCGGCGAGCTTGCCAGGGAGGGACGCTGAGTCGAGGGCACCTTTTCGCCGTGTTAGATCCCGCGCCTTACGTGCCGCTTCACGTGCCCGGGCTGCTTCCGTGACTTTGTAGATAATTTTGTTGGTCGCTGAAGGATTTTCTTCAAAAAAAGCTCCGAGATGCTCATTGACGACCTGCTGTACTAGCCCTTTAACTTCGCTATTCCCTAATTTGGTCTTGGTTTGACCTTCAAATTGAGGTTCGGGAACTTTTACTGAAATTACTGCCAAGAGACCTTCTCGGCAGTCGTCTGCCCCTATGGAAGTTGTATCTTTCTTTGCCTTGGACTTTGCGCGCTCATTAGCGAATGCATTAATCGTCCGTGTTAGAGCCGCCCGGAACCCTGTTAAGTGAGTTCCACCCTCCTTGGTGTTGATGTTATTGGCGTAGGACAACAGTGTCTCACTGTAACTATCGTTGTACTGAAGGGCTACGTCGACTGTTACACCGTCGCGTTCTACTTCGAAACTCACTGGGCGATGAAGTGCGGTTTTGTTCTTGTTTAGGTTCTCAACGAACTCGACAATCCCCCCTTTGAAAATAAATTCTTTTCTCTTATCTAAATCGGAGCGCTCGTCGACGATGCTGATGTGTAGACCTTTGTTTAGGAAAGCAAGTTCACGTAGTCGACTCGAGAGTGTGTCAAAGCTTGTGTTGATCTGGTCGAAAACCTCAGGGTCGGGCTTAAAATGAACCCTGGTTCCTGTCTTTTCTGTCTTTCCGCTTTTTTTAAGGGTTCCGGTTGGCACGCCACGCTCATATGATTGCGACCAGGTTGCGCCATCACGCCAGATCTTTAGGTTCAACCACTCCGATAGCGCGTTAACTACGGACACACCAACACCATGGAGGCCCCCAGATACCACGTAAGCGCCTTTGTTGAACTTTCCGCCAGCGTGTAGCACGGTCATGACAACTTCCGCTGCTGGCTTCTTTTCTGTTTTGTGTAGGTCGACCGGTATACCGCGGCCGTTGTCCTCAACGGTCACCGACTCGTCCATGTGGATAGTGACGATGATTTCGTCACAATGCCCGGCGAGGGCCTCATCTACGCTGTTGTCGACGACTTCATAGACGAGATGATGAAGGCCGTCTGGGCCAGTGGTACCGATGTACATTGCAGGGCGTTTACGAACAGCTTCCAGCCCCTCGAGAACCTCTATTTCATCGGCGCCATAATTGTTGGTGACCTTCGTGGCTGGTGCCCGTTTGGTGGCCTTCTTTTTCTTCGTCTTTGAGTCCGCCATACACGTAGACCTGTCCCTGAGAGTCTTCTTGGGGGGCCCGTAGAGTATACCTCTTTAAGGTGTGGTTTTCGAGCCAAGTGTGGCGAGATGGGGGAAGTTTAAACTACTGTAAACAAAGGGTTTAATACGGGTGGGTGGCCCTGGAAGGGTTACATCCTCATTGGCATAATTACGCACTTATATTTGGATGTCTCGCTGCTCTGTTTGTGTGGCTCTAAGAGTCCTTGGCTCGCTGGGTCTTTGAGCCTTAATACCACCTCTTCGCCCGCAACTGCTGTAAGAAAATCGAGTATATATTGCGCGTTAAAACAGACCTCTAGTTCGCTTCCTTCGTATTGGATGGCCACGCTTTCTTTCGCTTCGCCGAGTTCTGGGTTGCTTGACGAAACTATTGCTTCCCCCGGGTTTAACGTGAACTTAATTGCTCGAGAACGCTCGCTGGCAAGCAGGCTGACTCGACGGATCGCGCCGGCCATAGTCTCTTTGGCAAAAACCACGGCGAGGGGATTTTCGGGTGGGATAACTTTTTCATAGGACGGAAATTGTCCTTCAATAACTCTGCTGGCTAGCACACGGTGGCCGACCTTGAAAAACAGGTGGTTCTTGTCTTGGGTAAACAACATCTCTTCCCCGTTTCCAAGGTTGCGTAGTTCCGTTAGGGTTTTTTTGGGAACTATCGCTTTTACCTCCGTCGTGCTGCTAAATGCCTCCTCCACCATCGCCAACCGGTGGGCGTCTGTGGCAACCATGCGAATGGTTTTGGAGTCAATCTCAAGAAGTGCACCATTTAATGCGTATCGTGCGTCTTCTTGGGTGACCGCAAAGATTGTCCGGTTAATCAGGTCATTGAAAAGATCATGGCTAACCTTCTCGGCTTTGGAAAAGTTGCTTACTGGTACTTCAGGGAAGTCTTTCGTTGTAAGTCCGACGAGGCGAAAGAATGAATTTCCAGAAGTTATTTCAAGCCAATTTCCGTCGGTTAAGACGAAGGAAATTTTTTCGTCTGTTAATGATCGAACAACTTCAAAGATCTTCTTTGCTGAAACTGTAATCCCGCCTGGTTCCTGAACTTGGGCCTCACAGCCCCCTGTTAGGCTGACTTCCAGATCGGTGGCTGCCAGTGTTAGGGAATCACCCTCGGCCTGTAGAAGAATGTTTGAAAGAATTGGGATGGTTTTCTTCTTCTCGGCAACCCCCTGTAGGAACTGGAGTTCACTAAGTAAAGATTCCTGACTCACAACAAAATTCATTTCTACTAACCCTCTATTAACAACTTAAAAATAGTAGTAGTAGTAGTAGTGCGTGTTAACTATTACGAAAACGTTCTAAACCCTTACATGGAAAGAGTTTCATTGGTTTTTAAACTGTCTATAATCGCGCATAAAACCGTTTAAAAACCAACCCACCCCAAACCTTATTCATTAATTAACAACTTTCCACAACCCTTGTTGTGGAACACGGCGGAAATCACTGCAAGGCTTCAAGAAGCGTGTGAACAACCTGGCGGGTACCTTCATCTTTCTCGCACGCATACTCAACCTTACGAACAGAGTGGATAACAGTACTGTGGTGCTTGCCGCCAAAAGCACGACCAATCTCAGGGAGTGAATGGTTTGTTAGTTTCTTAGAAATAAACATCGCAACCTGCCGTGGATGAGTAATTCGTCGAGCATTACTTTTTGTGCGTAAATCACTAGCGCGCAAACCAAAATAATCGGCGACATTTTCTTGAATCTTATCAATCGTTATCACGGCGGCGCGGGTATTAAGCGAGTCACGAAGAACATTGCGCGCCAAATCAATCGTAACCAACTCATTAGTAAGAGACGAATACGCAACCAAACGAATTAGCGCCCCCTCCAGCTCACGAATATTACTCTTACTGTTCGTGGCAATAAAAAGCATAACTTCGTCGGGGATTACAACGTTCTCAGCACTAGCCTTCTTGTGGAGGATCGCAATCTTCGTCTCAAGGTCGGGGGGTTGTATATCAGCCAACAAACCCCACTCAAAACGTGAACTCAACCGCTCCTCTAACGTGGGTATTCCCTTCGGGGGCGAGTCACTGGTTAATACAATTTGCCGCTGCGCATCATATAAAGCATTAAAGGTGTGGAAAAACTCTTCCTGGGTACGTTCCTTACCAGCCAGGAACTGAATGTCATCCATCAATAACACGTCGATATTTCGATACTTCTCACGAAACTCAAAAGTGTGGTCATAGCGAATTGCGTTTATTAACTCATTCATGAACCGCTCAGACGAAATATACACAAGCCGGAGACCAGGGTTACCTTGTAGGATCTTGTGGCCGATAGCATGCATCAGGTGTGTTTTACCGAGACCAACCCCACCATAAAGAAATAGCGGGTTGTATGAACGAGAAGGGCTCTCAGCAACAGCACGCGCCGCTGCGTGAGCTAATTGATTCGACGTACCAACGACAAAAGTCGAAAATCTATACTTAGAGTTCAATGGGCCAGATACAGGACCAGACTCTTCAAAGGGGGCGGGTCCCCCCCCTGTATTTAAGGAAGTTCTTCCCGGCGAACCCATCACCCCGACAGGCTCCCCTAAACGCTGTGGGGCGTGTACTTGAGGAGGCCCTGTGGCAGAAGCGGTCGTAAACTCGATAGCCAGTGGGCCACCTGTTAGTTCAGATAACGTCTCGCCAATCAAATCACTATAATTATCACGTAGCCAATCCCGGTACACATCATTTGGGACTGAAATGTGTACCACTGTCTCGTCTTTCCAGGCGAGGGTTGTGGGGCGCAGCCAGGTGTTGAAAGTGTGTGGATCGAGACGCGTCTCAAGCCGCGAAAGTACTGATTTCCAAAGGTCCATTTCTTACCGAAAAATCCTAGACTGTAAAGGTGTTAACCAAAGCACCAAGCATGGTTCACGAAACACTAAAGGCGACCAATAAAAAGGTTTTTCACACTGCCATCCACAACTGTGGAAAACTCAAAAAACGCTTATACCAAAGGTAGATACACTACGGCATAAGGAATAGCGTGTGGGAGACGAAGAGCAATTTGCCGGAGAGCGCCCGCAATATAACATGGCCCCCAGAAGCATGCAACGTTAAGAAAAAACCCCTATTAATTGGCAAAAACAAGACGAAAATATAAATAAACAAACCGAATATTAAGATGCAAACATACAAGAAATTAAGACGATAAAAAGCAGCTCTTGAGGTGAATAAAGTACGTAAATTTCCATCTTGGTAGCCACCCTGTTTTATTTGGCTTGACGGCTTATCCAAAAGCGGGGTAATTTTGGAGGTTGTGGGTGGACATAAAGCGTGTCCAAGCCTAGACAGTCGCTCAAAATTCGCCGGTGTAGGCCCTGCTGTGGGACCATTCTCTTGGCGACCAGGCAAATTACCCGAAGAGTTTTACGATGAAAAGAACGTTCCAGCCGAACAATCGGCGACGCAGGAAAGTGCATGGGTTTCGTGCCCGAAAGAATACGCGCGGAGGACGCGCCATTCTTCGTCGTCGTCGCCGTAAGGGTCGCAAACGCCTAGCACCCTCCTGATTCGCTCATACACGGCGACGAACCGTACCCATTGAAGCCCCAAGGCCTACCCTCTAATCATCGTGTCCGCAAACGGCGAGACTTCGAGAGGGCCTACGAGGAGGGCAAGAAAGTCGTGACTTCTGAATTCGCACTTTTTGCGCGGCCGAATGGATTGGTGCATAGCCGAATTGGGATCACGACTACACGAAAACTTGGAACGGCTGTGACACGCAACAGGGCCAGGCGGTTAGTGCGTGAGGCATACCGAAGACATCGAAACCAAATCCCCACTGGGTTTGATTTCGTGTTTGTAGTTCGGTCCCCATTATTGGATCAGAAGCCATCAGGACTAGCCTCGATACTTATGGCAGCGGCTCATCAGGCCTCACAGGAGACGGTGACGGCATGATGTCAACCATTGTGAAAGCGTTAATTCGACTCTATCAGCTGGCTTTGTCGCCAATCTTTGGCGGCGCCTGCCGCTACGACCCTTCATGCTCGGCGTACGCGGTGGAAGCAATTGACCGGTATGGTGCCTGGGCCGGTGGAAAGCTTGCTACGAAGCGCCTGCTACGTTGCCACCCTTTCGGCGCCGCTGGCCATGATCCGGTGCCAGAGCCCCACAAAGGAGGTCATGGTCGTGCCTGATGACCAAGGCCCCAACATGGAAATGCGGGCATTTATCGCCGTCGTACTGTCGCTCGGCGTCATGGTGGGGTACCAATACCTTTTCGCCCCAGAGCCCCTCCAACCACGATCTGGGGAAGTGACCGAAGCAGAATTTCCGGAACCTCTTAATCTCCCTGAAATTGAAGTGCCAGAGGCGGTTTTGGGTGATGAAGAAACAAAAGAAACAACCAACATAACCTCCCCGGCAATTGTTGCGGGAGACCGAGCTATGCAGGTAACACTCGAGACTGAGCGTTACCGAATGGTACTGGACAATCGCGGCGGTTTGATTACCAGCGTGGAGCTCATTGGCTTCGATGCTGACTTCGGAGGTCGTCCTCTAGAGCTTGTCGTCAACGAGCCAGGTTTAGCAGCCCCTACAGGGTTTTTGGCCTTAACGACACCAGAGTCACCAGATGCCGCAAGTGCGCCCAACCAGGCTCTGTACCGGATGACAATCGACGGATTCGAACCAAGTTCACTGGTGCGCGTAGAGAAGCCAGTGACAGTCAGATGGCAATGGGTTGATCCTAACGGGTGGAGTGTTGACAAACAGCTCACGGTGAACCCAGGCGGACACCTTTCAGACTTAACGATTACCGTCGAGAGCCCAACCGACACTCCCATGTTCGTAATGCTCGGACCCGGCCTTGAGATGCAGGCTGACAATGGCCGCACAGGGATTTACTTAATGTCAGGTGCAGTCCTTTTCGATGGGACAGATATCGAACACCTTACAGACGCTGACCTCGATGACCTCGAGGCACCCGACGTTCGTCTAATGAATCTTGCGTGGGGCGGGATTCAGAGCCCTTATTTTGCGGCCTTGTTTGTTCCAGAGGCGCCCGTGTCAGTTTACGTCGCGTCGGTACCAGCGCCCGAAACAATCGTGAATCAGGCTGCTACCGAGGAAGCATTAGAAGAACAGGGCGCCCCCGGGACCCGCGCCATGTTTGGGGTCGAACTCCAAAACGGAAAGCCTATTAGCACTCCTTTGTACATCGGGCCGAAAGATTACAGCTTGCTTATTGCGGAAGGACACGGCCTTGAGCGTGCGGTTGACTATGGGGTATTCAGAATTCTGGCGCGACCGGTCGCTGTCACACTCGAGAAACTTTACGAGTTTACTGGCAATTACGGCCTGGCGATCATTCTCGCTACCTTCGGGGTTCGATTAATCTTTTTCCCGCTCAGCCAGACTTCAATGAAATCGATGCGGAAGATGCAACAGCTACAGCCCCAGATGAACGCAATACGCGCCAAGTTCAAAGGTGTAAAGGATTCACAGAAACGCCAGGAGATGAACGTACAGGTAATGCAGCTGTACAAAGACAACGGCGTCTCGCCCCTTGGCGGGTGCCTGCCGATGCTTCTCCAAATGCCCGTGTTATTTGGGTTTTACGCGGCGATATCGGTATCGATCATCAGCCGGAATGCGCCGTTTATGCTGTGGATCCAGGATCTTTCACTGAAGGACCCATACTACGTACTTCCATTGTCGATGGGAGCCGCGATGTATGGCCAGCAGCGGATGTCACCCGGCACCGGAGATCCAATGCAGCAAAGAATCTTCCGGCTGATGCCGATTATGTTCACATTCTTTTTCCTGACCTTCCCAAGCGGGCTGGTCATATACTGGCTGGTGAACACAGTGCTGGGCATCGCCCAACAGGCTTACGTTAACCATCAACTTGGGGCCGCAGATGCCATAATAAAAAAGGGCCCAAGGGGCAAGCAGAAGAAGCACCCCAAAGGCGGTGGTGGTAAGCGAAAAACGCGAGGAAAGCGATGAGCAAAGAAACGTTCGAAGGTGCCACTGTAGAAACGGCGTTAGCGCAAGCGAGCGAAAAGTTAGGAGTCGAGGCATCTCAGTTAGAGCACCTGATAATTAGTGAGAAACGGGATTTCTGGGGGGCTGGCGAGGAAACTGTGACAATCGAGGCGTGGGTTCGCCGAGAGAAAACAGAAGAGATTGCTGAGCCGGAGACAATAAGTGAAGTTCAACCGGAAAGCCTGGCCGATGATGACGCCGAGGAGCCCGTAGCAAAGACTGGTAATGAAGAATCCTTCGATAGCGACACACCTGTGGTGCCCGCCGAGACAATCGAAGAGAAACCACAACCGGACGCACATGAAACAGGAGGCGCAGAAGACAGCGCCCCTATAAACACGGCTGACAACGAAGAAGATGGTCGAGCAGATGAGCCAAGCGTGGAACAGCACCAAACTCCGGTTGAAGTCGCCGGGGACCCGGTTACTGAAGAGTCAGAGGTTGGGCCCGAAGTGATTTCTAGTCTCTTAAACCAAATCTTCCACGATATGGAGTTCAGCTGCACGGTTGAAATAGAGCCGCAACCTGACGGGTTCCTTGCCACCATAAGCGGTGACGATAAAGAGGTGCTGCTTGAGGGCAATGGCCGCAGCCTTTCCGCCCTCGAGTTACTTACTAATAATGCTTTCCGGCACAAGCTCCCACGTGGCAACAAGATACGGGTTGACGCTGGCGACTTTCGTTCCCGGCGTGACGAAGAACTGTCGGATTTGGCATTTCAAGTAGCCCACAGCGCAAAAGAATCGGGACAAACTCAGGAAACCCAACCCCTGAACCCCTATGAACGCCGACTAGTTCACCTCGCACTTTCTGAAGACGCACGGGTTACAACCCGGTCACGCGGCAGTGGATTCATGAAAAATGTGGAAGTGATTCCTCAAGGAAAAGAGCGCGCCAATCCCGGTGGCGGCGGAGGTCGTCGTCGGAGTGGCTAAACACCGGTATATTGACTGATGGACGCGACCGCTGACCCCGCCATCGTAGAAGAGATTAGCCAAATCTTTCACAGGCACCGTTTACCATTGGAAACGGTCCAAGCGCAGGAATTTGCAGTATATTTGGCGTTATTGGAGCGTTGGAACTCAGCGATTAACATAACGTCAATTCGTGATCGTCGAAACGCGATCGAACGGCATTTCGCAGAGCCGGCCATGGCAATGTCACTACTAGGCGGAGCGGGGCCTAACATTCTTTGTGCCGGATCTGGCGGAGGATTCCCGGGACTTCCCTTCAAGATACTTGATTCGGCCCGCGAATGCATTTTAGTAGAGGCAAATAATAAGAAGGCGAGTTTTATGCGGGAAGTCGTGGAGACACTTGAACTCGACGACGTCAGCGTGCTGGAGGGCAGGTTCGAGGAGATGCTCGCGTGCGGTGAACTGGAGGCAGGATCCGTTCATATTCTAACCTCACGGGCGTGGACAGGGTGGAATGGCTTGCTCGGACTTGGCGCGTCTCTGATGGTGCCGGGGGGCAGGGCGGTGGTATTTGTTGGGGAGGAGACCCTCCGTGCTCTGCGGCGGTACCTTTCGGCAGGAGCGCTGGATGTCCTCGCGACACCCGATCCAGAGTGGGCACCTGCCGTACATGCTGGATGGACCATCCGGCGGATCCTGACACTTCCACACCTCGACAAGGGGTATGCGGTTAGCCTAGAGATACCACCGGATTAGGCCACGGGGACTGAATAATTAACAAAGGGTTGCCTCAGGGGCGCTTTTACGCCTAAACAAAGCTGAAAAGCATAGGGGCAAACGTTCCACGTGGAACAAAGGGTTCAAGAAGGCGACCGGGTGTTCCACGTGGAACACCCGGTCGCCTTCCATGGAGTGTTCTGCTAATGTCCGCCCATGGCTAAGATCATCGCCATCGCCAACCAAAAAGGAGGCGTCGGCAAGACAACGACGGCGGTCAACCTGGCCGCCAACCTGGCCGCCGCCGAGTGGTCAACTCTGCTTGTTGACCTCGACCCACAAGGCAATGCTACAAGTGGCCTGGGCATAACGGTTGACGATGACACCCCGAGTAGTTACGAGGTTCTCCTTGGCACTACGCCAGTGTCGGATGCCGCGCAAACGGTTTATTTCGACAGCCTCGAGTTGGTACCGTCGGCCCGCCGGCTGGTCGGTGCTGAGGTCGAGCTGGTCGGATCTGACCAGCGTGAATTCCAGCTCAAACGTTCCCTGGAAGTAGCACGCGAGCAATATGATTTCATTCTGATCGATTGTGCTCCGTCGCTAGGACTGCTGACAGTAAATGCCCTAGCCGCTGCCGACAGCACGTTGGTACCAATCCAATGTGAGTATTACGCGCTGGAGGGCCTAACAGACCTTCTCGATACTATTGGGCGTGTGCGCGCTGCTGTGAACCCGGGACTGGCCATGGAGGGAATCCTGCTGACCATGGCTGACGAACGCACGAACCTTTCACGGCAAGTCGAGGCTGAAGTGCGGTCACACCTCGATGAACTAGTTTTCGATACAGTGATACCGCGCAACGTGCGGCTTGGCGAAGCACCAAGTTTCGGCAAGCCAATTATCCTATATGATCTGCGCTCCGCCGGTGCGCAGAGCTACCTATCCCTTATGCGTGAGGTTGTGAAAAATGGAACGGAAGGCGCTCGGACGGGGGCTTGAGGCCCTCTTGCCGCAGTCTCCGGTGGCAGCGGTGCCGCCACCAAGCATAGTCGTTACAGAAAAAAAGGAACAAGAATTAACCGGGGGCCTCACTGAGGTCGAAATCGATCGCGTTCGGCCAAACCCGCGCCAGCCACGCGAAAGTTTCAACGAGGAGGCGCTAGATAGCATGGCGGCATCCCTGCGTGACCGTGGGATGCTGCAACCTCTAGTTGTGAGGCGAGAAGGCGAAGGTTTTCAACTTATTGCCGGTGAACGGCGGTGGCGCGCGGCGCAGCGGGCGGGTTGGCCGACGGTCCCTGTTATCGTGCGTGAGGCGACGACGCTGGAGGCTCTTGAATTGGCCCTGATCGAGAATGTTCAACGAGAAGACCTCAACCCGTTGGAGGAAGCACGTGCCTACGAATTTCTCGCCAGCGAAGCAGGGCTCACCCAGGAGCAAGTCGCGGAGCGGGTTGGCCGGGAACGAAGTACGGTTGCTAATTATCTCCGATTGCTTGCGTTGCCGGAGCGCATACAGGAACTGGTCATTTCTGAATCGTTGAGCATGGGTCATGCACGGGCCTTGCTCGGCCTTAAAACCCCGGGCGCACAAATACGGCTGGCGGAAACCGTCGTATTGCATGGGCTGAACGTTCGACAAACGGAAGCAAGGGTCCGTGCTACGCGGCAAGAAACGTCAAAACCTAGGGCAAACATCCAGCAAGACCCGGATACTCTCGTGGCACAGAAACGATTGGAGCGCACGCTGGGGGCCCCGGTGAAGATTCACGGCAAGGAAAAAGGGAGAATCGAAGTCCGCTTTTCTTCATTGGAAGAACTCGAACGACTCTACGAACAGTTGTTGAGCAGCACAGGAGGTGGTAACGGATGAATGACTTCGACGGGGGACTTGATGGCCACCTCGCGGAGGGAACGCACATCAGCGGCACGTTGAAGTTTAAGGGGAGCGTGCAGATCGATGGACGTTTCGAGGGCAACGTGAACTCGCGAGGCAAATTGATCCTCGGCGCCACCGCGCAGGTGGATGCTGAAATTGTTGTCGGGGAACTTGAAATCCGGGGGACTTTTCGGGGCAAGGCTCAGGTAAAAAAACGGCTAATGATTCGCGGCGGCGGCTCGGTAGAAGCAAAGATCGTGACAGGCAGCCTTGCTATCGAGCCTGGGGCGACTTTTCGTGGTAACTGCGAGATGCCGGCACAGGCAACTCTTGGAGAGCGCGGGAAGGACGCCGAGATCAAATCGCCACCTGCAAAGCTGGTCGGAGCTAGTTTAGACAACGAAGACCCAGGGCCATGATGGCTCACATGACAAGCCGTAAGTTATTGATTCTAAATGACTTACAAGACGGCCGGGGCCGTCCGTGGTTGTTCGTTTGATATTAGCGATAGTACAGAAGCAGGATCAGCGCCAGTAGTATTGCGACCCACAACGCCATGCTGCCCGTCGGCCATGTTCGCTCGAGGATTCCTTGTGGCCCGTGATGCCTGTGGACCGTCTGAAATGTAGCGGTCACACGCCGCCCGAAATGGTCGAGCATTCTAGTCCAGCCGCCGGCGAACGCACGTATGACGGGCCAAAACATCCGCGGCACGAGTCGACGGAAAACCCAATCACTGTCTAAATTGACGGACCGCAACTCCGGTGGGTACAAGCCGACCCAATTCAGCCAGGCGAATGCAACGGCGGACCAAAACAGAAGTTGCAGCTGGGTAATGACGTGGGTGACAGTGTACGGTTCGTAATCGACAGGGAACGGCAAAATGTTGTAAAGCACACCTGGGAAGACACCGATCCCGATGCACAAGGAAGCTGCCAAGCCCATGGCTATCAGCATATTTCGTGGAGCCTCCTTGCAGCGAATTCCAGAGTCGTGTCCGAAGAAAGCAAAATAGGGAATCTTGATCCCGGAATGATGGAATACGCCCGCAGAGGCGAACAATAGGACGAAATAAACAAAGGCGTAGTGATTCTCAGCGGTTGCCGAAAGGATCATTGACTTGGTGGCAAAAGCGCTGAAGAGGGGGAAGGCAGAGATCGAAGCGGCACCCACGATACAGAAGGTGGCCGTCCATGGCATGGATTTGTATAGGCCGCCGAGCTCGGAGCCCTTTACTGTGCCCGTGCGCAGCAGCACCGCGCCCATCGACATGAACAACACACCCTTGAAAAGAATGTCAGCAAAAGCGTGTGCCGCAGCCCCATTAAGGGCCAGTTCTGTACCGATACCAACACCGACGACCATAAAACCTAGTTGGTTGTTCATGCTGTAGGTAAGTACTCGACGGAGGTCGTTGACGATTACGGCGTAGAAAATTGGGAAAGCGGCCATCATGGCGCCAACCCAAATCAGCTGTTCGGTCCCGGGAAAACCTCGCGCGAGCGCGTAGACGGCCATCTTGGTTGTGAAAGAACTGAGAAACACTGTTCCGGTCACGGTAGCTTCTGGGTAGGCGTCTTCCAGCCAATTGTGCAACAGAGGGAAGGCGCACTTGATGCCGAAGGCGATCAAAATCAACGTACCACCCACGCTGTTGATCCCGAGATAGTCGAACGCAAGAGACCCGGTTTGATAGAAATGCGCCAGCGTTCCCGCAAGAAGTAGCACGCCGGATGCTATCTGGAAGATCAAATACCGCATGCCGGCTCGATGGGAACGCTCGCTACGGCGTGCCCAGATCAAGAAGACAGAGGAGATTGCCGCAATTTCCCAGTAAACGAAAAGGGTGATCAAATCGCCCGCGAAAACCGCGCCGATGGCACTTCCGGCGTATACGAACGCAGCGACGTGCTGGCCGCTGTCCTTTACTCGGAGAGCGAAGATCATGCCGAGAAACGCTGCGATGTGAAAGATGTAACCAAACACAAGACTCAGCGGATCCACCCGCACAGGTGTTAGGGAGTAATCAAAGATAGAGAGTCGTAGGAGTTCCCCGTCCGGAATCACCAGTAATTGAAGGAAGCCGAGCGCCGGCAAAAGCAGCATGTAAGCCGAGCGGGCGCGCCCACGAAACAGTGGGACCAGCAGCCCCCCAAAGATCAAAAGCCAACCAGGCGGGAAACTATCGATCATAGTAATCCTCGTCCCGGCCCACGATCTTGCGCAGCTGCGTGGCTGCTAGAACTAGTAATACACAGGAGACAAAGCCATAAAAACCGAAAAACCCAAGAAAACCCTCGACAGGAAACTCGATATGCTTTTCGTAAAAGAGATCAGCCGCAACTAGAAGGCCGCATAGGATCCAAAGACTGCGGTATATCTTTTGGACATTCCCCAGGTCGTCGAGCCAGTATTTTTTTTCGCTTTGCGCAGGATCCACTACGTTGGAGTTAGAGTGATGCTCGTGGCTGTCAGTGTTGGCGTTTTCTGGCATGGTGCGTTATGGGTTCACGTTCACGATGGGAGTTAGCAGCTGGTAGAGGGTATCGGCGAAGAAGAAGAGGGCGAGGCACCCTGCTGCCGTTACGCAGAGCGCTACCAGGCAGAAACCGGGGGCTTCGTTAATCGAAGATCCGTCCTTTGCCCTTACCTCATGACCCTGGTGTGTGGCCGCCCCGCTCGGCCCTGTCTCTGGCGCGGCGACGAAGAAAGCCCTTGCTACCACCGGCATCAGGTACGCGACGTTCAACAGTGAACTGATAATTAGAACCGCAATGAAGATGGCTTTCTCTGCTTCAAGCGCGCCGAGGACCAGAAACCACTTGCTCCACGAACCCCCGAATGGTGGCAGACCGATAACGCTGAGCGAGCCCACGAAGAAAGCCATCATAGTGATTGGCATGGTGCGACCTATACCGTTCATGTCGCTAATTTCCGTCTTGTGCGCAGCAACGTAGATCGCTCCGGCGCAGAAAAAGAGGGTGATTTTGCCAAACGCATGCATGGCGATATGCATGCTGCCGCCGAGGACTCCAGCACTAGTAGCCAAAGCAGCTCCAAGAACAATGTAAGAGAGCTGACTTATCGTCGAGTAGGCAAGCCGTGCTTTCAAGTTGTCTTTTGTGAGCGCGACGAGTGATGCTGCGATGATGGTGAATGCAGCAACGTACATCAGCCAGTCACTCAGTCCGGTATCGTGCAAGAGATCGATGCCAAAGATATAGACAACGATCTTCATGACTGTAAAGACGCCCGCCTTTACCACTGCCACAGCGTGCAGGAGCGCACTGACTGGAGTTGGCGCCACCATCGCGGCTGGGAGCCATCGGTGAAACGGCATCAAAGCAGCCTTGCCGGTGCCAAAGGCGAATAGCGCCAACAATATGCCAATGGTCCAGTTGTCAGCACGCCCGACCAGGATACCGCCGGGGCGAAAGTCGAGCGTTCCAGCCAGATGCCAGGTCCAAATGGTTGCCAACAAGAAGAACCCCACCGAAGTGCCGATCAATATTCCCAGATAAACTCTGCCGGCCCGCATCGCATTTTCGGTGCGGTGGTGGGTAACGAGAGGGTAGGTTGAGAGCGTTAGGATCTCGTAAAACACGAAAAGTGTAAGTAAGTTTGCAGCCATCGCTACACCCATCGCGGCGGATATAGCGATTGCGAAGCAGGCGTAGAAACGGGTCTGGTCTTTTTCATGATGTCCGCGCATGTAGCCGATGGCATACGTGGTCGTAACGATCCAAAGACCAGAGGCAACGAGCGCGAACAACATGCCAAGTGGTTCTAACCTGAAGGCTAGCCACAGGCCGCTCATCACCTCGACCAGTTGCGCCTCGGGGCGAGCGCCCGACTGAACTTCGGGGAGAAGCGACAAAACCACGCCGAAAAGAGTGCCGCCGGTAATCAAGCTCGCTGCCTCGCGCGCATTTGGCCAGCGCCGCAGGGAGACGACCAGAAGGGCCCCGATCAGCGGCAGGGCCACGGCTACACAGACAGCAGTTGAGGGGCTCACGAGGCCACCTTAAGCAGTGATTCCGCAGCCTGCCGTGCGATGCCGGCCGTAAGCTCCGTTGTGATACCGAAGTAAAAGATAGCTACTACCAGAGCCCATACTGGGATCAGCATCGAAAGTGGGGCCTCACGTACGGTGCCTTCCCCCTCGACCGCCGATGGTGCCTCGAAATAGGCGACTTCAACGACGCGCCAAATGTAGACGACGGCGAGAAGCGAACTGAACAAAACTACCGCGGCCACGGGCCACAAGCCTTGTTCTAGAGCTGCAACGACCAAGTACCATTTAGAGACAAACCCGACCGTCATGGGTACCCCGATTAGGCTAAGCCCACCGCCGACGAACGCGGCCATCGTCCAGGGCATCGTGCGTCCGAGGCCACGCATTTCATCGATGTGGACGGCGCCGCAACGGTAGACAATGCATCCTAAGGCAAGGAACAGTGCACATTTCATCAGCCCATGATTGAAAAGGTGCACGATCCCTCCGGTCAAACCATTCACCGAGGCAAAGCTAATTCCTAACACCATGTAGCCGATTTGCGCGACGCTCGAGTACGCAAGCATACGTTTGATGTTGTTTTGAAAGATCGCAACTAGCGAGGCGGTCACGATTCCGACTAGAGCCAATGGCATCAAGAAGATCCACAACTGCATCCTGTCGAAAGCGAATTCATACCCGAAGACGGTGAAAAAAAACCGTAGTAGCAGGTAAACCGAAACCTTAGTGGCTGTCGCCGCGAGAAACGCGGTTACTGCAGATGGTGCGTATGCGTATGCGTTAGGCAGCCAAAGGTGAAGCGGGAACAAAGCCATCTTCAGACTGACGCCAACCACAAGGAATCCGAAAGCAACGATTACTGTCCGGGTGTCGAGCACTTCGGGAAGACGCTCAGCCAAGTCCGCCATGTTGAGCGTACCGGTCATTATGTACAGTAAGCCAATGCCGATGAGTATGAATGTTGCACCAAGAGTTCCCATTACCAGGTAGGAATAAGCTGCGGTAAGAGCGCGCCGATCTTGCCCCAAGCTGATGAGCACATACGAAGACAAAGCTGAGATCTCGAGAAACACGAACACGTTGAACATATCGCCGGTGACGGTAATTCCGAGGAGCCCAGCAAGGCACAGCAGGTACGCACAGTAGAATAAGTAATGGCGCTCGTAGCGCGGCAACTCGATGGAGATGCTTGACGGTGACCAAGTTGCTACCACGGCGCCAATACCGGAAACGAGAACAAGGACGAATGCGTTGAGAACGTCGACTCGATATTCGATGCCCCATGGAGGAGCCCAGCCACCTAGCTCATAGGAGATTACTCCCTGCCGCAACACCGCAGACATCAGTGCCGCCGAGACTGCGAAAGTAACCCAGGTCACCACGATTGCCAGTGTTGTAACTATTAAACGGTTCCGCAGGAGGAGACACATCACCGCGGCAACCAGCGGGATTAGGACCTGTAGTATCGGCAGGTGGTTATCGATCAAGCCTCTACATCCTCAAGATGAATCTCGGGCTCTTCAATCGTTCCATATGCTTCATTTATACGAACGATTAGCCCCAAGGCGACGGCGGTGGTAGCTACACCGACGACGATAGCGGTGAGTATGAGGACTCCCGGGAGAGGATTCGAATATATCTCGATGCCCTCGGCGAGGATTGGCGCCGACCCGCCATCGACCTTGCCGGCCGAGATGAACAGGAGGAACACGGAGGTCTGGAAAATGTTCAACCCGATGACTTTTTTTATGAGGTTGTCGCGCGCAACGACGATGTAAAAGCCAGTCATCATCAGAACGACCACGACCCAGTAATTGTAGAGCCCAATGGTTTCCATCATCAGCCGCGCACCACCTCGCCGAAGCTGTAAAATATAGTGATCATTACCCCGGCCACTGTGGTGCCAACGCCGAGCTCGACCAGAAGAATCCCGAGATGTTGTCCGTGTATGGGGTCATGTTCCAGCACCCCGTATTCGAGAAAAACCCCCCCCTTGAGAATCGTGGCGATACCAACACCGATGTACAGCAGAAGACCCAGCGGAACCAATAAACTCACGACCCAAGGGCGGATGGCCCGCTGAGCGTTCCCTAGATCGAAGATGAGTGCGTAAAGGATGACTGCAGCGGCGAAGATGACGCCAGCTTGAAACCCGCCTCCAGGGCCGTAGTCTCCGTGCCACTGGACATAGAGAGCATACAGAAGGATGTAGGGGATCAGCAGCTTGGCGACAATGCGAGGGACAACTTGGTCTTTCATGGTCCCGCTTCTCTTGTTGTCTTCGGCGTGCCCGCACGTCGCCGGCGGGCGCCGCCGAGCAAGATCATAACGCCAACGCCGGCGGTGAGAATAACGGCAGTTTCCCCCAGAGTGTCATAACCGCGGTAGCTTGCTAGAACGGCGGTTACGAGGTTAGGAACCTCGATCTCGTGCGGCGATTCCTCGATGTAACGGGGCGCTACATGCAGGTTAGCTGGGGCCTGGGTGTCACCCAGGCGCGGCAAGTCGATTGTGCCGTACACTAGGATAGCGCCAGTGACTATAACCACGACAAGCGGCAACAGGGGTGTGTGCTCGGGCTGCTTTTCTTCGCTCGTAGTCAAAGAGAGCGTGACCAATATCAGCACGGTTGAAATCCCGGCGCCTACAGACGCTTCGGTAAAGGCCACGTCCGGTTGGTCGAGAACGCTCATCCAGCATGCTCCAAGCAAACTATAAATACCAGCCAAAATGGCGGCCGAAAAGAGCCCCCGCAATCTGGCAATTCTGATAGCAGTGAAGACCAAAAGGGCGAGAAGCACGAAGTCGATAACCGAGCTCATTCCTGGCCATCCTGTCTTCCGAGTACAGGGTCAAGTCCCCGGCTGTACGCGGCGTGGGCAACTGCGTGGGTTGCGGTTGGACTGGTGATCAAGACAAAGAACAAAATAAACAGGAGCTTAACGGTCACCAGTGAAAAGCCCGCTTGCATCATCAGTCCGGTCAATATGAGGCCTGCACCGAGGGTGTCAACGATTCCAGCTCCATGCAGGCGGGTGTAAAAATCGGGGAGTCGAAGCAAGCCAATCGCCCCCGTAACACAGAAGAAGGACCCTCCGGCGAGAAGCACCCAAGAGAGATAATCAACCCACTCCATGGTTAGTTGGCCGTGTCCTCGGAGGGGTCGCTCCGGCTGGTTTCAGCAAGGTCGCCATACTTGAAGTACTTCAGTACAGCGATCGTGCCAATGAAATTAATTAAGGCGTACACGAGCGCCAGATCGAGAAAATCTGGGCGCCCGTTCAGAAAACCCAGAACCGAGATGAACAACACAGTGCTTGTTCCGAACGAATTCACCGCCATGACACGGTCGAAGACCGTTGGACCAAGGGCTCCCCGGGACAATGCCAAGGCCATCGTTGCCAGGATCGCACTCATTGCACCAACGAACATCAACGGGAACCTTCTAAATGGGTGACCCGGCCATCCATCTCCCCGGTTTCCACCCCTTCCGCAGCTTCTTGCGTCAGCGCGTGCACGGCGATGGTCGTTTCGTCCACGGTGACAGACACGGTCCCTGGAGTAAGAGTTATCGAATTCGCATAAACAACGCGGCCGATCTCCGAAGACTGGCTCGCGGGAACCACAATCATGTTTGGACTAATCAACATCCGCGGACCGAGGATGCGGCGGGCAACGTCAATGTTGGCTTTGACAATCTCCCAGGCAAGCCACGGAATGTAAGCCAAAGTTCGAAACGTTGTGAGCTGGAGTGGCGCCCCTTCGGAATCGATGATTTCCATCCGCCGGGCGATAAAAATCACCAAACCACTCGAAAGCATGCCCATTACTGCCAACAATGGTTCGAAATGATCTCCCCACGGCCAAGAGAGCCCCGACCATAGGGTCCAGGCCCCCAGGAGGAGAAGATACAAGGTGATGATGTGTCTCATGTCAGCTCGCCAATGTGCCTCGCGCCGCGCGTCGACAGACAAAATGACGTGCCCCTCAGGGGCCGCGAGAGGTCATATACTGGCATCGGCTTGCTCGTTGCTCAAGCTTCTCGCTAACTTCCGGGCACACTGTTGGCTATTTGCGAGACTGCAGGCTGCTTGCCGCCATTCAGAGGTGGCGATAGAATTCGGGAGAAGCGCCTTCGTGTCTTCCCCGAGCGTCATCTCAACCTAACGAAACCCGTCCGCCCCGCTCGCCTGATTCACAATGGAGAATTTTCCACACCTGCCGACGCTCCTGTCTGTCGGCGCCGCAGTCGTTTTTTTGATGCTGGTTTTGAACCAGTTTCTCTTCAAGCCATTGCGGAGCATAATCGACGAGCGCGAGCGTCGTACTACGCACGCGCAGGAGGAACTAGAAGCAGCCAACATTTTGCACGCGGAGCGTCTCGACCAGATCGACAATCGTCTAAAGGAGGCCCGCCGCGAGGCTCACGACATCCGCGACGCTGCGCACCGCGCGGGACGGGCCGAACGCGATGAACGGATGATGGAAGCCCGGAAAGCCGCTCAAGACATCGTTGAGAAGGCTCGAGCAGAGCTTGCCGCCGACGTTGAAATCGCCCACAAAGATCTTGAGTCCGAGGCCGAACGGCTGTCTCAAGTGATTGCCAAACAGGTGTTAGGGCGCCCAGTTGGCCCGGAAGGGGAAAGCAACTGATGTTTGCCGGCCACCGTGTGCAGCGGACACAGTTAATCGTTCGGCTAGTCTTCTTTATTTCAATTATGGTTCCGATTACGGGCGCAGCCGGGCCGTATTTTGTGCAAGAACCGGCCGAACATGGTGTTGTTCAAGAAGGCGACGCGCAGCACGCGGAAGAAGAAGCGCATGGGCCCGACGCCAAACCTTGGTTCTACTGGCCAGCGAAATGGTTTAATTTTGTCGCCCTTTGCGGGCTCTTGTACTGGGTGCTGGTCGTTCCGCCAGGTGTAATACGGGACATATTTTCGTTTTCCGGGCTAAAAGTGATTCTTTCCGAGCGGGCGGCAAGCATTTTTGCTGCACGCGACTTGGCTGCACAGCAGTCTGAAGATGCGACCCAGGTGCTGTCCGCGTCCGAACAACGCCTGTCCAAGATCGATGAAGAAGTCGCCACTCTTGTAGAAGAGGCGCATCGAGATGCTGAGCGCGAAAAGGTGCGTGCGTTGGAGGACGGCAAGCAACAGGCCGAAAGAATCATCGAGGTAGCTGAACGCGAGGTAAGTAACGAACGAGTTGGTGCCAAGCGAGAACTAAGAACGTTTGTGGCGGAGCTCGCGGTCAATATGGCGGCCACGAATTTGGCCGATCATCTAACCCCAGACGACCATAATGAGCTTATTCGCGATTACCTGTCGCGTTTAGGCAGAAGTATGGCCTGAGGGAGGAGATAATATGCTCAGCCACGGTATAGCCCGCCGTTACGCGAAGGGACTTCTCGAAGCTGTTGCCGAGATTGCCTCTGGTCGGGAGGCTAACATCAAAGACGACCTAGCCAGCCTTGTTGAGGCGATTGATGGTCACGACGGGCTAAAGTTGCTCATCATGATGAACCCGGCTGTGTCTGTTCAGCAAAAACAAGCAATATTAGGTAAAATAATGGAAACAATTGGGCTTGATCCGACAGTAAAGCGGTTTGTCGATGTATTGGCTGAAAAACAAAGACTGGATCACCTATCGTTGATTTCGGACGTGTATGGAGAGCTGGTTGACGAGAAGTCTGGCGTCGTGAACGCAGAGATTACTACCGCGGCACCATTGGACTCTGGACAGGTTGCGCAGCTTGAGAAGAGCCTGCACGAGGCTACCGGAGGCGAAGTTCGTATATCTCGAAAGACCGACCCACAGCTTCTCGGAGGCGTGGTAACCCGGATTGGTGACGTCGTTTATGACGGGAGCCTTCAGGGCCAACTCGCACGGATCCGGGAGTTATTGGAGTCTACCTAGACAAGGAAACCTGACAGATGCAGATCAAGGCGGAAGAAATCTCGAGCATCATACGGCAACAGATCGCCGGGTACGAAACCGAGATCAACATTCAGGAAGTCGGCACCGTCATATCGGTAGGAGACGGGGTCGCACGTATTTATGGGTTGGAGCGTTGTATGGCGTTGGAGCTCGTTGAATTCCCAGGAGATGTTTTCGGCGTTGCCCTCAACCTTGAAGAGGACAACGTTGGCGCTGTGCTCCTAAGCGATTCAACACTGGTTAAAGAAGGAGACATGGTCAAGCGTACCCAGCGCGTAATACAGGTGCCTGTCGGCGAGGCACTTCTGGGGCGCGTCGTCACGCCTCTAGGGGAGCCAGTTGATGGGCTGGGTCCCATAAATTCCTCCGAGTTCGGGGCTATGGAGCGAATCGCTCCTGGGGTTGTGGCCCGGCAACCGGTATCTGAGCCGCTCCAGACGGGTATTAAGTCGATCGATTCAATGATTCCCATCGGCCGAGGCCAGCGGGAGCTGATCATTGGCGACCGGCAGACCGGCAAAACAGCAGTAGCCCTCGACACCATTATTAACCAAAAAACAACCGACGTTTATTGCATTTACGTCGCTATTGGCCAGAAAGAATCTACTGTGGCGCGCGCTGTCGAGGAATTGAAGAATGCTGGCGCTCTCGACTACACGATTGTCGTTGATGCCTCAGCGTCAACACCGGCGGCTGTTCAGTGGATGGCGCCCTTCTCAGGTTGCGCAATGGGCGAATGGTTTCGTGACAATGGGAAGCACGCCTTAGTGATCTATGACGACCTTTCCAAGCACGCCAATGCCTATCGTGAGATGTCGTTGTTGTTGCGTCGCCCACCAGGCCGCGAAGCCTATCCGGGAGACGTTTTCTACCTGCACTCACGTTTGCTGGAACGCGCGGCAAAAGTTAATGACGAGCTTGGAGCTGGCTCGCTGACGGCGCTACCAGTCATCGAGACAAAAGCGGGTGACGTTTCCGCGTATGTTCCAACCAACGTTATCTCTATTACCGACGGGCAGATTTATCTCGAGACCGACCTGTTTCACCAAGGAGTGCGGCCAGCCGTGAACGCCGGGCTGTCGGTATCACGGGTGGGCGGAGCCGCTCAGACCAAAGCAATGAAGCAGGTTGCTGGATCACTTCGCCTGGAACTGGCGCAGTTTCGTGAACTCGCCGCGTTTGCGCAGTTCGGCTCAGATCTTGATGTTTCGACCCAGAAACAATTAGCGCGTGGTGAACGGCTTACTGAGATCCTCAAGCAGGATCAGTATCGGCCGCTTCGCGTTGCGCAGCAGACTGCCATTATATTTGCTGGCACAAGAGGTTTCCTTGACGATATCGAGGTCTCCCGGGTAGGGGACTTTGAGCAGGGGTTTTACCAACACGTTGACGTTAATGATTCGAGCTTGTGGGATGACATTGAAACTGGTGGGAAGCTAGACAAGAACCTTGAGGACCGTCTCGGCAGAGCCCTAGACGACTACAAGTCGCAGGCTGAGGTCGTGGCCGATGATGGAGAGGAGTAAACGCCCGCTCACCTGTTACTGAGGGGCTAAATCTAATCAATGGCGACTCTTCTAGATCTCAGGCGTCGTGTTCGCTCAGTAAGGAACATCCGGCAGATCACTCGTGCCATGCGCATGGTGGCAGCGGCTAAGCTTCGACGTACCCAGGACCGTATCATTAGCTCGCGGCCTTACTCGGACAAGACGTGGGCGGTGATGAATGGCTTGGCGGAGCGTGCCGAGAAAACGGACCATCCATTGCTGCGACGTGCGGAGCACCAGCAACATGTCACGGTTCTGGTGATTTCTTCTGACAAAGGCATGTGTGGGTCTTTTAACACGCACATCCTGCGGCGGGCTGACACGGCGCTACAAAGCTGGCAAGACCAGGCGGTTCAACTGGCCCTTGTTGGACGCAAGGCCCACGGTTACTACAGGAAACAGGATTGGACGATTGGCGAATATTGGCTCGATCTGCTTAAGGAAGTTACCTTTGGCGACGCTGCATTGGTGGCCGAATATCTGATTGATGAATTCACGAGCGGTCGCACCGATGCGGTCTACGTTATCTACAACGAATTCAAATCGGTGATACGACAGGAAGTCGTCGTGGAGCCTTTGTTGCCGGTTGTTGGCCTCAGGTTCCCGGAAGAAAAGATTAGCGCGCGCGAGGCGGCCCGCTATGTCGCGGAGCATCAGACGGGTGCCGGCCAAGCGCTGGACGACGCGTTCGAAGGGCTTTCCGGTGAGATTCAAACACTTTCTGATATCTGGTCGGAGGGAAAAAACACTGCCCAGGAGGCAGCCAACATGGAGCCAGTGGAACTGTCTGACTACATCTACGAACCTAACCCTGAAACGATTCTCGGAGACTTGCTCCCACGTCACGTGGAAGTACAAGTATTTCGCGCCATGCTGGAATCTATCTCATCAGAGCACGCTGCTCGAATGACGGCAATGGAGAACGCTTCGCGTAACGCCGATGAACTTATAGATGACCTCACATTGACCATGAACAAGATCCGCCAAGAGGAGATCACGACCGAGATCCTCGAAGTCGTCGGCGGAGCCGAAGCACTGAAGTAGGAGACCCTCACTATGTCTAGCCCTGAACAAACGGACGTCGACGAACGAGTTGGCAAAGTCCTTGCCGTAGTAGGCCCGGTCGTCGACGTTGAGTTTTCGGCAGAGAACCTGCCACCGATATACCAAGCCTTGAGGATTTCGGACGAAGCCGTTCTCTCATCCGAGAAAATTGATCTTATTGTCGAAGTGGCCCAGCATTTAGGCGAGAATCGCGTCCGGTGCGTTTCGATGCAAACTACGGACGGCCTGGTTCGTGGCATGGACGCCGTCGATACTGGCGGCCCCATCACGACCCCTGTCGGTGACGCCACGCTCGGGCGGGTCCTTAACGTTGTTGGTGAACCAGTAGACGGCCTTGGCCCGGTCGAAACCGAGGAACGTTGGCCGATTCATCGCCATGCCCCCGGTTTTGACGAGCAGGCCACCGAAACTGAACAATTCGAGACCGGCATAAAAGTCATCGACTTGCTGGTACCGTTCAAAAAGGGCGGAAAGATTGGGTTCTTTGGCGGCGCAGGTGTCGGCAAGACCGTTTTGATCATGGAGCTGATCAATAACGTTGCAAAGCAACACGGTGGCTATTCAGTGTTTGCTGGGGTTGGTGAACGGACCCGCGAAGGCAACGATTTGTGGCTCGAGATGAAGGACTCTGGGGTTATTAGCCAGACCTCGCTGATCTACGGGCAGATGACAGAACCCCCTGGTGCCCGCCTGAGAGTCGCCCTAACTGGCGTCACCGTGGCGGAGTATTTCCGTGACCAAGCTGGGCAGGACGTGCTGTTGTTTATAGACAACATCTTTCGCTTTACCCAGGCAGGATCCGAAGTTTCAGCATTACTCGGCCGTATGCCCTCGGCGGTTGGCTACCAGCCCAATCTGGCAACTGAACTTGGGGAGTTACAGGAGCGCATAACCGCGACCAAGACCGGTTCGGTCACATCGATTCAAGCAATTTATGTCCCAGCCGACGATTTTACCGATCCGGCTCCAGCGACCACCTTCGCGCACCTTGACGCGAACGTGAACCTGGCACGCGCACTTACCGAGATCGGCATCTATCCAGCGGTCGACCCGCTCGACTCGACCTCACAACTCATCGACCCGCGTGTGATTAGCGACGAGCATTACGCTGTTGCTCGTGATGTGCGGCACATCCTCCAACGCTACAAGGACCTCCAGGACATCATTGCGATCCTCGGGATGGAGGAGCTTTCCGACGAGGACAAGGTTACCGTCAACCGCGCGCGTCGAATGCAACGATTCCTGTCACAACCGTTCTTCGTAGCAGAGAATTTCACTGGGATGAAAGGCAGGTACGTCACACTCGATGACACAATTCGTGGTTTCCAGGAGATTATTAACGGCGAGCACGACGACCTGCCAGAACAAGCTTTCCTTATGGTTGGTACCATCGAAGAAGCACGTGAAAAAGGCGAAAAAATGGCCGAGGAAACCGGTCAAAGTGCCGAAGTGCGTGAGGCATTGGCCGAAGCCGACGCGGTGGCTGAAGCTGAACACGATCCGCAAGTGGTGGAGTAACGATCTATGGCTGAAGCCGCAGAAAATAGCGCCATTACGACTGACTTTTTGCTTGAAGTCGTTACACCGGAGCGGCAGGTTGTTACCGAACGAGTCGATGCCGTTCGAGCACCGGGCAGTGTTGGCGAGTTTGGCGTCCTCCCGAGCCACGAGCGCCTTATCACCAGCCTCGACACCGGGATGCTACGCTATCGCACCATTGGCACCAGCGAATGGGCCGAACTGGCCGTTTCGTCGGGGTTGGTCGAGGTTCTCCCGGATCGCGTCATCGTTCTGGCACAGACCGCTGAGACGGCACAGGATATTGACATAGTTCGTGCCGAAGCAGCTTTGCAACGTGCCCGAGACCGGCTCAAGAATCCCGAGGATGCTATTGATGTCGATCGCGCCCTAGAAGCCTTGAAGCGGTCCACGATGCGCCTGGAAACTGCGCGAGGAAATACCAGAGAAAATTGAGGCAGGGAAATTTAGTTCGCGCCCTGTTGGCGCCATTAACCCCCGGGTGGTTGCATGAAAGGACGACCAGCGGTCAAATAGGGAGGCCGCCTGGAAGGAAAAGACAATGAAGACTCTCAATAAATGGGCCATAGTGTTGATGCTTGCCGTTGTTAGCGTAGCTGGCTGCGGGGGAGTTTCCGAGGTTCAACTCGGAGCGCTTCTTTCGCTGGAGGGACGTGCATCATCTTATGGACAGTCGATCCAACGTGGCATCGAAGTTGCGGTTGATCGGGTCAGCGCGGCTGGGGGTGTCGACGTTGGTGGGAAGGGCACCAGAGTTCCATTTTCAGTCATCGTCCGTGATGTTCAGAGCGACCCTCAAATTGGGGTACAAATCGCGCAAGAATTCATTGACCTAGGGCTTCCCGCGGTGATCGGGTCCGACAGTAGCACTGTAACGCTCGCGATCGCTGACCTGTTTCAACAGTCCGAGGTTGTGTTGATTTCGCCAGCATCGTCGACTTCAGCGCTCAATGACAAAGGAGATTACATATACCGCAACTACCCAAGCGAATATTTCGAGGCTGTAACACTGGCGAACTATATTTATAACGTCGCCGGAATTCGCAAGGTGCACGTCGTGAGAAGCCAGAGCGAGTATGGCCTCGGCAATGCGTTCATCGCGCGTTTCCGTACGCTTGGTGGTGGTATGGAGGCCCAGGTTTCGTTTCCGGCAGATCAGCCAGAAGCACTAATAGAAGGAGACCTCGGAAGTCTGACCGCCACTGAAGCCGACGGCATCTACATAGCCGGGTACTCCGATGAAACTGCAGCCACCGCGAGAGTGTTGCGCGATGCGGGCATAGAACTCCCACTGTTCGGGACTGGCGCCATTCTTCCCGATGAGCTCGTGGAGGTGGGCGGTGACGCGGTCGAGGGTTTGGTATATCCAATGGTCACGTTTGATCCTGAGGAAGATGCAACTGCAGAATTCGTAACTGCGTACCGCAACAAGTTTGGGGACGATCCGAACATATATGCGGCTCACGGTTACGACGCCACACTCATCATTGTGCAGGCGATCGAACAGGAAGGCCCCACCGCTAGCAACATCTCGTTCTATCTGAACGCAATGAACCCTTTCCCCGGGGCAGCCGGAAGCACCAAATTCGACGCAGATGGCAATGCCGAAAAGTCTCATCGCATGTGGGTCATCAAGGAGGGGGAGCCGCTCCAGAAGACTACAGAGGAATAATCCCTAGACGGTTCGATGGTTTGGGGGATAGGCTTCTAGCCGGGCAGACAAGAGACCCCGCAGGTGAACCGTTCGGCCCACAGACGTTTAACAGATGACAAGAACATCTACACGTCCGACGTGCGTCGTATCCACAACTATTCAACAGACTTTTCCGCCAAGCTAAAGCCTTTTTTCAGCAGCGAATACACAGGTTTTCCTCCGGTGTTGGGTTATTTACGGAGTTTTTCGAACAGTTTTCCCTTCGCCTGGCTTGCCTTTTCCACCGCGGATGCACAGGCTCTAATGGGCCTCTGAACAGGTTTTCCGCGACCGACGCACAAGTTTATGCGACCCTTTTCCACCGACTTGTGTACAGCCGACCCACACTGATATCCACACATGAAACACGGACTACACAACCTGTACCGTCATCGCGTAGTGATTCAGAGCTTGGTGACGCGAGAGTTAAAGGCACGCTACCGTGGCTCGGTAGGGGGCTATCTGTGGTCGTTTCTCAACCCACTCTTGCTACTGTTGGTCTACACGATCGTCTTCACAACCGTGTTTACGCCGCCACGGGCCCAGGGCGCCGACACTGACCCCTACCCGCTGTTCATGTTCTGTGGATTACTTCCGTGGGCGTGGTTCGCGGCGTCACTTACAGACGCTTCTAATTCTTTGATCGCAGGTGGCAACCTGATAAAGAAGTTAATTTTTCCGGCTGAGATTTTGCCGGTTGTCAGCGTGCTAGCCAACGGTGTCCACTACCTGCTGGGGCTACCGATCTATCTTTGCTTCTGGGTTGTTTATAAGCCAGATGGGGTAGGCGCGCACCTTTTGTGGCTACCACTCGTGATTCTTACCCAGTTGGTGCTGTCACTAGGTCTCGGACTGATCCTGTCCGCGCTCGCTGTACACTTCCGCGACATTCGCGACATTCTGGCGAACACACTGACGCTGTGGTTCTTCCTTACACCGATTATCTATTCCCGTCAGTTCATCCGGAACATGGCTGAGGCGGAAGGTGCTAGCTGGGTCCCCAAGGTCGTTTCCCAGATGCTCGACCTAAACCCGATGACCCACATCATGAACGGTTACCATCTGTCTATCTTCGAGGGCACGCTGATCAACTGGAAGCGGCTGCCGGTGACGCTGGGAGTGGCCTTCTTAATTCTGATGGCTGGCTACTGGTTTTTTGATCGTTTGCGCGATTCCTTTCCGGAAGAAGTTTGATAATCCCAGCAGGGAGGGACTTGCGCCAGGGAGCATGGTGATGACGGTGCCGGTTGTACGAGTCGAGAACGTTGACAAGCGGTACCGAAAGGTGGCGCACGCACATCGTTTTCTTACGCTTAAGAGCGCCATTCTTGGCGGTGACCTGTTCAAAGCACTGTCGCCAGGGGAGGTGTTTACGGCACTTGATGGGGTGAGCCTAGACATCGCCCGAGGCGAAACCCTGGGCGTGATCGGTAGCAACGGTGCTGGCAAGAGCACCCTTCTCAAAATTATTGCCGGTGTTGCGAAACCAACCACAGGCAAAGTCACGGTAAATGGCCGGATTTCAGCTCTTATCGAACTGGCCGCCGGATTTCACCCCGAAATTTCTGGCCGAGAGAACGTGTTCATTAATGGAATCATTCTCGGCCTCTCTCGCGCTCAAGTCGCGGAACGTTTCGACGAAATCGTTTCGTTCGCTGAGCTACAGGATTTCATCGACGCTCCAGTGAAGACGTATTCAAGTGGCATGTACATGCGGTTAGGGTTTTCGGTCGCGATCCATATCGATCCAGAAGTGTTGCTTATTGACGAGGTGTTAGCTGTTGGCGACGAGGCGTTTGTTCACAAATGCCTTGACAAGATTGCCGAGTTCAAGCGTCGAGGCAAGACAATTTTGTTAGTCAGTCACAGTCTGGATTCAGTGAGAGGCTTGTGTGACCGGGTTGTGTGGATGAAGGATGGATCGATCGAGCAGGCTGGTGACCCACCCAAGATTATTGATGCCTATCTTCAATGGGTGGCACGCAAGGAGGAAGGGGAGCTAGCGGCCGGTGAAAATCGCCGCGAAAAAATTACCGAGATCCAAAGCGCATCTGCTGAACCCGGAGGAGAGGACGGCCTCCGCACTAATTTGTCGAATGGCGTTGACGGTAATGATGAAGGGAAGCTTGGCGGGGAAGAACATGCCGAGGAAATCGCCGCCGCTGTGCCCTATGAAACAGGCCGTTGGGGAAGCCAGCAGGTGTTTATTGAGCAGGTACGGATGCTCGATTCCGAAGGCGGCCAACATTACGTCTTTACCTGTGGTGATCCCATGACAATCGAACTCATCCTAAAAGCAGAGGACCCAGTGGATGACTTCGCCATTGGCGTTGGCATTTTCAACGCGGACGGGGTTTGCTGCTATGGGACCAACACCGACATCGAGCGTTTCGTTGCTGTCAAACTTCATGGTACGGCCAGCGTTCGAATGGAAATTCCAGCGCTTAACCTGATCGAAGGCGCCTACTATCTCGATCTCGCTATCCATCGGCTCGATGGCTACCCATACGATTATCAACGCGGGCTCACGCGGTTTCGCACGACTTCTCCAATTGGTGATACTGGGGTCGCTCGTCTACCACACCGCTGGAGTTTTGAGGGTGGAATTGAGTGGAAGAAGACTGGAGAATTCGAAGACCAGTGATCAGCTGGCAAACGGATCATGCACGCGTAGCGTGGAGAATTTTTTGAAATCCGCATCGCTTGAATACAAGAGGGGCACTCCGTGTTCGAGCAAGATGGCCACCAGGTGGGAATCCTGCACCAAGTTTCCGCGGACGACGACACCACGAGTCACTTCCGCGTAGCATTCCCAGAAGCGGGCCCCCTCGCCTAGAGCACGAACATTGGGCAGAGCGAGCAATGAATCGATATTCGCCCTCGCGGCCACGGGCGCCAGCGGCCTGGAGAAAACGCCTGGATGAGTGGCAATGCGCAAGTAGTTGGTAAGCGTCAGCCAGGGGACACAGAACAGCTCAGGCCCTCGAGCACGGTCTTGGAGAAAATCAAGCGCGGCTTGGTGTAGGGGCGCGCCAGTATCGGACGCCTGTAATAGGACATCAGTGTCTACTGCGAAACTCACGGGCCGTTGTTGTCCATAGCCGGGTAAAGTTCTTCCTTGTCCCCTATTTCAATAAGAGCTCCCATGTCCTGATGGAACCAGTCCAAGGTGAACTCTTCCCGATCTGTTATCCGATGCCCAAGGGCTTCACTTAACAACTCGGAAATTAGGCGACCCAGCGACTTGCTCTCCGCCCGTTGCAAGTTCTTGATTTCCTGCAAAACTGGAGTGTCAATGTCTACTGTAGTTCGCGCCATACATCAGATGTTAGTTTAGAACACATCAGATGTCATCCGCTTCCAAAAGATTCGAAGCGAATCGGTTCGCACATTGAAAACCCCATGATGAACACGCTCGTGGCCTCGGTGTGGCAGACTTGTGGCGGTTGATGACCCTCAGCGGACAAGCTCCGTTGAGGGATAACTGCGTTGAAAGACAGTCCGACATGCTCCAAACGGTCGCATCCATCGTTTCTAAGCACCCCGATTTAACGCGTGTTCTGAGAGCAATTGAGGGGCGCGGGACCGTTGTTCTCGAGGGCCTGGTTGGCAGCTATAGGGCGGCAGTACTGGCACGTCTACAGGAGATGGTGAGGCGACCACTGGCGGTTGTTTTGCCAGACCGTTTCGACGGCGAGGCACTGTTGCTGGACCTGCGTGCTTTTCATCGAGGCGGAGATGGGGAAAGACATGTAGTCGCGTTCCCTCCGCTGGGCGTCGATCCTTACGGCGCGCTCGCACCACATCCGGATCACATCCGAGAACGAATCCAAACACTCGACCGTTGTACCAGAAAGAACGTAGACATTCTCCTTGCTCCGATGTTGTCTTGGCTCGAGTATCTGCAACCGCCGCAGCATTTCCTGGGTTCGACCCTGACGATCGCGGTTGGTAATGATCTGCCACTGGAGGAACTTGTCAGCGCTCTTGGCTCTGCTGGCTACCAGCGCCATTCGTTGGTGGAATCCCTTGGCGAGATGGCCGTTCGGGGCGGAATAGTCGATATTTTCCCGGCGACCAGAGAATATCCAATTCGCCTTGAGTATTTTGGTGATGAGATTGAGTCGATCCGGGAATTTAACCCTCGGGATCAGCGCTCACTTCGTTCTATCGAATTCGTTGAACTCCCGCCAGCGCGAGAGCATTTCGAACTTGCTGCACCCAGGGCCGGAAACATTTCTGAGGGTTCGGAAAGTGATCAAAGCCCACAAGGCAGGAGAATTTGGCTTGAGGGCGAAGAAGTAAGCTCCAGGGCCTTGCTCGCCGATTATCTCCCTGATCCGCTCTGGGTAGAGATCGAGCCAGAGTTGTTTACCGAAGAAGAGGCGGCGTGGGGCAGCCACCTCGATGAGTACTATCATCGTGCGTTGGCCGCTGGCCGGGACGCGAAACCGCCAGATGATTTGTATTCCAATCTGGCCGAAGGCCTCCGACGTACCGGCCGGGACCGGCTTCTGATGCGAGACCTCGCCACGGAAGATAGCACTTCCGAGGCATTCAGGTTGATCGCTCAGCCAGCCCCGTCTTTTCAAGGACGTATGGCTGACTTAGCAGAAAACGTTGGCAAATCCCTGGCCAAAGGCGATTCCATTTTCCTAGCGATGAATCGGCCTGCTTCAGCCCGGAGGCTGGCGGGAGTTCTAGAAGAATACGGGATCCCAACCGGTCTCTTTCTGCCCGACAAAGACCCGGGTGATCGTCAAATGAACAGCCCTGTCAAAGGGAGAAGTGGAAGCGACGAGGGTACTGGCAAGGAGAAGGGGTTTTTAGCTGTTTCCGAAAACGCGGATCGCATTGAACACCCGCCCAATAACGGGACTGGTAACTGTTGGGTAATTTGTGCTGATCTTTCAGCAGGGTTTCGTCTACCGGACCAATCTCTATGGCTGGGCACAGACACGGAAATTTTCGGCCGTGCCCGAGTGCGAGGCCGCCCTCGGCGTTTCCACGGCGACTCGTTCCGGGCGGATTTTCGCAATCTAACGCCGGGCGATTCAATCGTTCACGTCGAGCATGGCATCGGCAAGTTTGTCGCAGTGCGAACTCTCGATATTGAGGATGGCACTAGCGAGTTCATGGAAATTCAATACCGAGGTCAGGATCGCCTCTATCTACCGCTTGACCAACTCCACCTCGTCCAGCGTTACCACGGTGTCGAGGGACCCACCCCGAAACTCGACAAACTTGGCGGCACGGCGTGGGGCAACATCAAGAAGCGAGCGAAAAAGGAACTGCGGGAGATGGCCAGTGAATTACTTGAACTATATGCGGCTCGCAAGACTATCAAGGGCCATGCTTTTGGTGAGGATAGCCCATGGCAAGCGGAGATGGAGGACACCTTTGAGTTTGAGGAGACCCCCGGCCAAGTCACCGCAATCGAAGAGATAAAAGCCGGTATGGAGCGCACCAAGCCGATGGACCATCTGCTTTGCGGCGACGTCGGCTACGGCAAAACCGAGGTGGCCATGCGGGCGGCGTTCAAAGCGGTCATGGATGGCAAACAGGTGGCAGTGTTGGCGCCGACCACGGTGCTGGCCTATCAACATGCATTGACGTTTGCTGCCCGGCTTCAGGCATTTCCGGTGAAGACCGAACTATTGTCTCGCTTTAGATCTACGGGAGAGCAGCGGAAAACTATCGTGGAACTCGCCGACGGTGTGGTCGACATCGTTATTGGCACACATAGGATCCTTTCGAAAGACATTCGGTTTAAGGATCTCGGTTTGGTGATCGTAGACGAAGAGCAACGCTTTGGAGTACATCATAAAGAGCGGCTCAAGCAGCTCAAACACCACGTCGATGTATTGTCAATGACCGCTACGCCGATCCCTCGAACGTTGCAAATGTCACTGGTTGGAGTCCGGGACCTCAGTGTGATCGAAAGCCCACCGCGTGATCGTTTCGCGGTAGCTACCCACGTTATGGTTTACGACCGTGAGGTTATCGCTTCCTCGATTCGTGCCGAACTATCGAGGGAAGGGCAGGTTTACTTTGTGCACAACCGCGTCGAGTCAATTTATTCAATGGTTGAGTCGCTCCGCGCCTTGGTACCAGAAGCGCGCTTTCAAGTCGCGCATGGACAGCTTCCTGAGAGAGAACTTGAACGTGTCATGCACGACTTCGTTTGCTATGAGGCCGACGTCCTGGTTACAACGACAATTATCGAAAACGGCCTCGACATCCCGCGTGCCAACACGATGATCATTAACCGGGCAGATCGCTTCGGATTAGCACAGCTCTATCAGCTGCGTGGACGCATTGGGCGCTCCGACCGACGAGCCAGCGCGTACTTGATGATTCCTCCCTTGGGCAACCTTTCAGAGGGGGCCCGCAAACGCC